>JACCED010183464.1_pt1 | contig 19258 bp, 20 predicted proteins | sample 7455021 | NCBI WGS metagenome assembly JACCED01 (sample SAMN15323456, study PRJNA562643) | freshwater metagenome | isolation source: river surface water | place: USA:Blue River Watershed | collected 2017-08-19 | reverse complement strand
GGTGCCGCCTTGGGTAAACCTCCACTGCTCTAAAAAGGACTGATGATGACTAGCCTTACTTCTTTGTCGAATCGTGCCGGACGTTTTGGTCTGGTGCTGGCTCTCAGCGCTGCCTGTGCATCGGCCGCGTGGGCAAACAAACCACTCGCAACGGGCGTTGACGCAACCTTCGCTCCACACGCCATGCCAAAGCTTGGCGGCGGCATTGATGGCTTCAACGTCGAACTTGGTCACGCCCTGGCTAAGCAACTTGGCACAACCATCACGATCGACGGCACAGAGTTTTCAGCGCTGATTCCTGGGCTGAATGCGAAAAAATATGATTTCGTTTTGGCACCTACTACGGTAACGGAAGCGCGTGCGAAAGCCTTGCTTTTCTCTGAGGGCTATCTGAACACTGACTTCGCCTTCGTTCAGGACAAGAAGACACCAGACATGAAGTCGCTTGACGACCTGAAGGGCAAAACGATTTCGGTCAACAAAGGCTCTGCTTACGAGACTTGGGCTCGTGACAATGCAGAAAAGTATGGCTTCAAGTTTGATGTCTATGCAACAAACGCCGATGCTATTCAAGCTGTCCAATCTGGTCGGGCGTATGCCAATATGGCAGGTAACACCGTTGCAGCTTGGGCTGCTAAGCAAAACCCTGCCGTCAAAATGACCTACGTTCTCCCAACAGGACTCGTTTGGTCGCTGGCGTTCCGCTTAGACGACAAAGAAGGTCGTGACCGCATCTCCAATGCACTGAAGTGCTTGAAGCAAAACGGTACGGTTTCCAAGCTTGCCCAGAAGTGGTTCGGTTTCACACCTGCCCCAGGTTCCGCTGCTGTCACGATCACGCCAGGACAAGGTGTCCCGAACATGCCTGGCTACGATCCAACACCTGTCAACCTCAAGTGCTAATAGAAGCTTGGACTGAATGATGCAAAGCCCGATTCTGCAAATTACTGGCCTACATAAAGCCTTTGGAGACAACACCGTCCTCAAGGGTATCGACTTGAGTGTTAGCAAAGGACAGTTAGTTTTCATGATCGGGCCGTCCGGCTCCGGCAAAAGCACACTTCTTCGCTGCTGCAATCGGCTCGAAGAGCCGAGTTCTGGCACGATCCTAGTAGACGGTGAAGACATCACCGCTCCAGCGGCAGATCTCAATCGCATTCGCCAAAACATTGGCATGGTGTTTCAGCACTTTAATCTTTACCGTCACATGTCGGTACTCGACAACGTGACGCTCGCACTGCGTAAAGTGCAAAAGCTGTCCAAAGACCAGGCCAACGAACGCGGTCTTGATGCGCTAAAGCGCGTCGGTCTTCTCGAGAAGGCCAAAGCCTTTCCAGACCAGTTGTCAGGTGGCCAGCAGCAACGTGTCGGGATTGCGCGCTCTCTAGCACTACGTCCTAAAGTTGTTTTATTTGATGAACCGACAAGCGCACTGGATCCAGAACTTGTTGGCGATGTACTTAAGGTGATGCGTGAATTGAAAGACGATGGCATGACCATGGTTGTCGTCAGCCACGAAATGGGGTTCGCCCGAGCGGCCGCAGACCACGTGGTCTTCATGGATGCAGGATTGATTGTTGAACAAGGTACGCCACAACAAATTTTCGGCGCACCGACTCATCCTCGCACCCAAGCCTTTCTCGCTCGCATGAGCGAACACTCGGCCTAGAAGCGAGCGATTGACACTAATGGATTTAAAAGCGCTCGTCTTTTCGTTTTTCAACCTTGAGATTGCCTGGGAATACTTGCCCGACATCCTGAAGGGCATGGTCGTCACAGTCGAACTCGGTATTGTTGTCGCTGTGACCGGCCTATTCATGGGCATAGTGCTTGCCGTGCTTCGTGCACGACAGCTTAGACCCGTTAATTTCTTGATCATTTGTTTCGCCGACATCATGCGTGCGCTTCCACCGCTTGTTGTCATCATGATGTTGTTCTTTGCGTTTCCGTATATTCAGATTTCCATGTCGGCATTCACTGCAACCTGGATTGCACTCTCTTTAGTGCTTGCAGCATTTGTCGAAGAAATTTGCTGGGCCGGTATCGTCTCAGTCCCCAAGGGTCAATCCGAGGCGGCTCGGTCGACAGGACTCAACTGGCTTCAAAGCATGCTGTATGTTGTATTGCCCCAAGCGGTTCGTTTAACCGTCGCACCACTGACAAATCGTGTCATCGCGATTACAAAGAGCACGGCGCTGGGGTCCGTCGTTGGGTTGAGCGAAGTCTTGAGTAACTCCCAATCTGCCATGAGCAATTCGGGCAATGCTACGCCCCTCATGATGGGTGCGATTGGCTGTCTCATTATTTTTATACCCGTTGTGATCTTAGGTCGTTGGACTGAAACGCGTTTCCGCTGGAAGCAATAGAGACACTCATGGACGCAATACTTAATAATTTTTTCAATATCCCGATCTATATTCAGGTCGCCCCGTTTCTACTGCAAGGGCTACTGAACACCTTGTTGCTCTCGGCACTCGTGATTCCCTTTGGTCTCGCCGCCGGGTTGCTGGTCGGCGTGCTTTCCATCACGCTCAAAAATCGTTGGGCACGCGGGATACTTGCTTTATATATCGATGTCTTTCGCGCCCTCCCCCCGCTCGTCCTGCTGATATTTGTCTATTACGGCACGCCATTTTTAGGTTGGGAGCTGCCCAAGCTCTTGGCCATCGTCATCGGCTTCATGCTGAACAACTCCTCTTACTATGGCGAAATCTTTCGTGCTGGTCTTGAAAGTGTGCCCAACGGTCAAGTCGAAGCAGCGCGCTCAACAGGGCTCTCTGCAACACAAACCCTGCTCTATATCCAGATCCCGCAGGCAACGCGCAATGTCATGCCGGACCTAATCAGCAACACGATTGAGGTCATCAAACTCACGACTCTTGCTAGTGCTGTGGCCATGCCAGAGCTCCTGCGCGTCGCGCGCGACGCCCAGTCACTGGTCTACAACCCTTCGCCGATCGTCTTGGCTGCAATCTTTTACCTCGTCCTACTCTGGCCGCTTGTGCGCCTACTCAGCCGTTTCGAGCACAAGAAAATGGGCGGTGGGCATTAAATCAGGTCTAGTACGCAAACCACGATACCAATACACATGAAAATCCTCGTCGCCCGCATGAACCACGAGACCAATACGTTCTCGCCTATAGCCACCCCTTTGAAGTCTTTCGGCGACAACGGCCCTTTGTACGGCACAAAAGCATATGAAGCATCAAAAGGTACGCGCACTGGAATCGCGGCATTTATTGACGTCCTTGAGGCAGCAGGACACGACGTGGTTGTTGCCTGCTCTGCCACAGCCAACCCCAGCGGGTCTGTTTGCGCACAGGCCTATACTCATTTAAGTGACACGATCGTTGCTGCCGCCGAAGGCTGTGATGCCGTTGCACTCGACTTACACGGCGCGATGGTGGCAGAAAATTCTGATGACGGTGAAGGTGATTTGCTTGAACGCGTGCGTAAAGCCCTACCGAACGCACCGATCGCTGTCGCACTCGATCTGCACGGCAAAATGACCGACAAGATCATCAACAACAGCGATATTGTTATCAGCTTTAAGACCTATCCACACGTTGATATGTACGAGACGGGTGAGCATGCAGGACGCCTGCTCGTGGACATGATTAACAAGAAAATTCGACCGACTATCGCTTGGCGACGTCTACCTTTGATCTTAAATACACTCTGTAGCAGAACAGATCAAGGACCTATGCATGAGGCTGTGCAGCTGGCCAAAGCCGCTGAGAAAAAAGGAATCCTCGGCGCGTCGGTATTAGCCGGCTTTGCCTTGGCGGATATCGCCGCACCTTGCATCAGTGTTGTTGTGGTCAGTAACAATGATCAAGCGGCTGCTGAAGCAACGGCTCAAGAAATTGCCAATTACATCTGGCAGAATCGGGAAGGCTTCATCTACCAAAACGAGCCTCTCGCACATTCAATCGCTCGCGCTAAAGACCTCGCGGCCGAGCCAGGTTCAGGCCCTGTCCTACTGCTCGATCATGGTGATAACTGCATGTCGGGCGGCACGTGCGACGATATGAACGTGCTACACGAGGCGCTGAAGCAAGGCTTAGAAGATATCGTTGTGGGACCAATTTGCGACCCAGAGTCTGTTGACCAACTCATCAAGGCGGGCTTAAACGCCAAAGTCACTCTTTCAATTGGTGACAAAGTACCACTCACTCAGCTTGGCATCACCAACCCACCACGCGCACTGACCGGAGTCGTTTCAAAGATTACGGATGGTCAATACGTGGTGTCTGGCCCCACTTACACTGGGCAACGCATTCATATGGGCCGAACCGTGTGTTTTGATACACCACAAGCGAAAATCATGGTGACCGAGACCCCACAAGAGCATTGGGATCTAGGCATCTTCAGCCACATTGGAATCGACGCAACCAAGCATCGCTTTGTGTTGCTGAAGTCTCGGATGTATTGCCGTCCGGTGTTTGTGCCCATTTCCAAAGCACTGGTGGAGTGCGATGGCGGAGGTGTTACCGGGGCAGACTACTCTCGCTTCCCTTACAAGAAACTAGACCGCCCGGTTTATCCGTTTGACTCCCAGACCACCTGGAAGTAAACCCTTCTACTTTTAATTACTCGCAGGCTTCTCAAGCTGTTGCATAATCTGATCAATCGAGAAGCTTGCCGCTTTCTGACGTGGTGGAAACTCTTTAAACGTTGAGTAGAACTGCGCCACCATTTCTTGTGCGGGTACGAACAAGAAAGCGTGCTCGAGCAACCAGTCGTAGTACGTATTGGAAGTCTGATCCGCGCGCTCGTACGGGTCTAAGCGTAAGTTATAGAGCTTCGGAACACGCAGCGGTGTGAAGGGCTGCGCCCACAACCGCATCGTTCCTTTGGCCTCTTGCTCACTGAATACAACCTTCCAGTTGTCGTAACGCAAGGCAACGAGCTGGCCATCATCATTGAAGTAAAAGAACTCATTGCGCGCACTCTTATCTGACTTGCCCGTCAGGTATGGCAATTGGTTATAGCCATCCAAATGTACTTTGTAGTCTTTGGCACCAATTTTTGTTCCCTTCTTGAGCTTCTCTTTGATCTGATCATCGCCCGCTGCAGCGACCAACGTCGGCAACCAATCTAAACCTGACACGATACCGTTTGAAACTGAGCCCGCTTGAATTTTGCCTGGCCACTTAATCATGGCTGGGACACGATACGCGCCCTCCCAGTTTGTATTCTTTTCAGCACGGAAAGGCGTCATGCCGGCGTCGGGCCATGAGTTCATGTGCACGCCATTGTCGGTTGAGTAAATGACAATGGTGTTCTCAGCCAAGCCAAGATCTTTAATCTTTTGCAGAACGCGGCCTACGCGCTTGTCGTGTTCGACCATCGCATCGGCATATTCACTTAACCACTTACCTGCCTGCCCTGCAATCTTAGGATCAATGTGCGTACGGAAGTGCATGCCAGTCGTGTTGATCCACGTAAAGATAGGCTTGCCGCTCTTGGCGCTGCGATCAAGGAAGCTATTTGCGCCAGCGACAATCTCGTCGTCGATGGACTCCATACGCTTCTTGGTGAGCGGACCTGTGTTTTCAATTGCACCACCAGCCGTGCACTTCAAGACACCACGCGGTCCATATTTCTTTTTAAACTCTGGGTCCTTTGGGTAGTCGCGGTGCTCGGGCTCTTCTTCAGCATTCAAGTGATAGAGGTTGCCAAAGAATTCATCGAAACCATGATTGCACGGCAGATGCTCGTCGCGATCACCCAAGTGATTTTTGCCAAACTGACCCGTGACGTAGCCGCGCGCTTTCAACAACTCGGCTAGCGTGACGTCCTCCGACTGTAAACCGAGCTTAGCGCCTGGCAAACCCACTTTAGACAAGCCGGTCCGCACCACAGCTTGGCCAGTGATAAATGACGAGCGACCCGCGGTGGAACTCTGCTCAGCGTAGTAGTCCGTAAACAGCATCCCATCACGCGCAATACTGTCGATGTTCGGTGTCCGATAGCCAACCAGCCCGTTCGAATAAGCGGAGATGTTGCTTTGCCCGATATCGTCCCCCCAAATCACGACGATATTGGGTGGACCCGCCGCGATTGAATTCGCAGAGATCAACCCAGAAGCAAGCAAGGCGAGCACCAGCGAAGATTTTTTAAATGAGCTGAATGACTTTCGCATATTTTTTTAGCTTCCCTGATAACTAAAACTTTATTTACAATTTACGGGTATTTAACCACAGACACTGGTCGCATACTAAAGTATATTTAAGCATTGCTGTGTCGTCACAACAGGCTAAAGCACCCAGCAAAGATAATAGGCTCTAAAAAACAAGGGGTTCGAATATCGGCAGGCAAAGATGTGTACCCGAAAAAATCGTCGTTGCTTGTGCCATCGCGGTGCTGCTTCCAACAACGCTATGGGCCCAATCCGAAGGCCTAGGGACGAGCCCCGTACAAACGGAAATCACTCCGTTAGAAGAGCTCGACTATAAACGCCCTTCCGTCTTCGACTCTAAACCGTACATTGAAGCTGGTTACACCACTGATAAGCTAAGCAATGGGTACCAACCCTGGGACAGCCAATACATTAACGTCTTTGTGCCCTTTCAAGCTCGGGGCTTGGTCAACGTTCAAGTCGACAATGTAAAGCGATACGGGATGGGCGATCAAGCGATCGCATTGGCGTACGCCTACCCATCTTCAGCCGGAGTGCTAAACCTTGAGGCTGGCTATGCGGCAAACGCCGTGTATTTAGCCAAGAATAGTGTTGGCGTGTATTGGAATGGACGCTTGCCACAAAGCTTCGGCTACACCATCGGTACAAGTCAACGTCAATACACAGAATCACAATCATCCATATATCGATTGGGTCTAGAAAAATATGTTGGCAATTTTCGCTTTGCCTACACAGGCGTTTTGTCGATGATTAACGGCGCACAGCCCGCGTACGGCCAAGTTATTCAAACACAGTGGGTAGGCGAGAACCTCAACAAAGTGGGGCTCGCGTACTCACAGGGCATGGAGCCCATGGTTGTCGCTGCCGGAGCCTTGGCATCAATCAAAACTAAATTTCTCCAATTAGACGGCCTTTACTGGGTAACCAAGCAAGTCGGTATTACCGCAGCGTTGTGGCACGGAGTACAAGGCGACTTTTACCAGCGTAACGGCGGACAAATTGGTGTGCGATTAACCTTTAATTGAAAAATAAAAATATGCATGTACTCATCACAGGCGGTGCTGGGTTTATTGGGTCAAACTTAGCGAAATATCACTTGGACAAGGGGGACAGTGTTCATGTCGTCGATGATCTATCAACCGGTTCACTCGACAATCTGCACGCCTGCTGCTTGCATCGCGACTTTTTGTTTACACGGGCGAACCTATTAGTCTGGGATGAACTCAAAGCGGCGGTCAAACCGACGGATCGGGTCTACCACCTTGCGGCAATTGTTGGTGTCAAAAAAGTACTTGAGGACCCCCGTGCTGTGATGGCGATCAATATTGCCTCCACCGAACGCATCTTTCGGGCGATCGATGAGGTCAACCCCACCACAAAGGTGCTCGTGGCATCAAGCTCAGAAGTCTATGGTTTCAATGAAAAACAAGGATTTGCCGAGACAGACGACGTTGTTCTAAGGTCTGGCGCACGGTTGCGCTGGTGCTATGCGATTTCAAAACTGACGGATGAGTATCTTGCTTATTCATTCGTAAAAAGTTCAAACCTCAACGTATCGATCGTCAGGCTGTTCAATACAATTGGTCACCACCAGACTGGGAAATACGGAATGGTCGTCCCAACATTCATTAGCCAAGCAGTACAAAACATTCCTATTACCATCTTTGGTGATGGGACACAGACACGCTCTTTTTGCGATGTGCGCGACACGATCCGTGCACTCGATCTTTTGCTCTCATGCGAGCAAGCGAACGGAGAAGTCGTCAATGTCGGTAACGATCATGAGATTTCGATCACAGATCTCGCTAAGCTCATTGTGACGCGTGCAAAAAGCACATCGACCTTGCAGTACAAAACCTATGAACAAGCCTATGGCGAAAGCTTTGAGGACATCGCGCACCGCAGACCCATTCTGGACAAACTTAAAAGATTGACGGATTTCACGCCGCAATGGACCTTAGATCAGACCTTGGATGAGCTGATCATAGCCGCCCGAGCAACTCAGGGTCAGGCTCACTCATTTTGAAATAACCTATCCGACACTACCGCAAGGGTCAGCATTGAGCATCTTTCAATTCTTTGCCTACGGAACCGTGGTGCTTTTAAGCATCGTGGTCTTGCTTTCCTTGTGGGTCATCATAAGCAATATTTATTATGTGCATACAGAGCGCAGCAATCAAATCAAGCGTCATCAACTGATGGCATTAATTAGGGAATTAGTTAGCGAACCTCATGAAACGTTCGACACCAAACAATTTGGGTCACTCGCGCGACAGCTCTCTGCAAACACACGACTGACGGGTGGCGTTCTTGCCCAATTGATTCAGGGCCAGCCGGGTTTATCCCGAGCAAAACTGTTCGACGCCCTTGCGCCGTACGGCTTACCGCGCATTGCAGACAATGAACTTAAAAACCTTCAATCAATATACACATCGAAGCGGCTCTGGGCGGCCGCAAACCTGCAGTATCTTGCTGCCGGCACAACGATTGCACCAGCGCTCAAGAGCGCATTAGAAGATAAAGAGAGCGCAGTCAGACTCGCCTCAGCGCAGGCCCTCAGCGCGCTAGCGCAGGTAGACGCCACTTGCCTCATTATTCGCAGCCTCTGCGCACACAGATCCATCCCTTGGGGACGGATCGTAGAGCTCATGCCGAGTTTAGGTCAGGCTGCGATTGCCCCACTTATGACATCTTTAACTGACTGCAAGCTAGATGACGACGAACGCGCAGTGACCCTTGCTGCCCTTGGCATGCTCAAAGCCACACAGGCTGAAGCACTCATCGACGAGCACGTAAACCACTCAAGCAAGCATGTCAGGATACAAGCATGCAAAGCGCTGGGCAATCTTTATGCGGCGAACTCAATCCCGACACTTATAAGCGCAATGGCCGACAATGCCTGGGAGCTTCGCGTTGTGTGTGCGCAAGCCCTAGGGAAAATCGCAGATTCTGCTGCGGTGGCTGCGCTAGCCGCACATCTTTCAGATCCGGTCTACTGGGTACGCTACAACTGTGCGGATGCGCTGAGCCACATATCGCCAGAAGGACTGTCCGAATTACAAAAACAATTGAAATCAGAAGATCCCTTTGTTTGCGATGTATGTCGACTCATCATGGATCGTCAGGCACATTTGGCTCCTTTATCGGATATGGAACCCGTATGACCAATGCACTCGCGATACAAATATTCTCTGTTGTCGTGACAGTGATTTTTATCTATTACATCATGATGCACAGCGTCTACTTCTGCCTGATCGTCATCGGATTTCGTGAGCAGCGCCGCTACCATCTAGGCATACAAGCCGGGGATTTCAGACGCATTGAAGAATCAACACTCAGCCTGCCTGTGTCGGTGGTGATTTCCGCCTACAACGAAGAAAAGATGATCATCTCGACGGTGCTCAGTGTGATGCAACTTAAATATCCGGAATTTGAGGTGATTGTCGTCAACGATGGATCAGAGGACAAGACGCTTGAGATCATGATCGAGCATTTTGATATGCAACCGATTCACATGATTTACAAAAAAAGCTTGGAGATTAAGCCGGTGCACGCCGTGTACCGATCCAAAACACACCCCAACCTTTTGATTATCGATAAAGATAACGGAAGACGGGCGGACGCCAATAATGCAGGCGTTGAATATGCACGCTACCCAATTATTTGCCAGATTGATGCAGATTGTGTCCTCGAGCCAGACGCGTTGGTCCGCATGGTGCGACCTTTTCTGACAGATCAGCATGTTGTCGCCGTAACAGGCATGATCCGTCCTGCAAACGGCTTAGTGATTGACCAAGGCCGTATCGTCGAGCATGGCATCCCTAAAAACTTTCTTCCTCTATTGCAGTGTGTTGAGTACTTGAGGGCGTTTCAATGGGCGCGCGCGGGTCTCACAAGACTTTCTGCCAATTTATGCATGTCGGGCGCATACACAGTCATACGCAAGGACATCTTTTTAAAAGTAGGCGGTGCCAACGTCAATGCCGTTGTCGATGACTTTGAGCTAACTGTCACCATCCAACGCTACATCCATGAGCATCCAGAAGAAGGTCCTATGAAGCTCGCGTTTGTGCCCGATCCTGGCTGCTATACCGAAGTACCTGAGACCTGGAAGGCACTCCATTCACAGCGTAATTTTTGGCAGCGTGCGATTTTGCAATCGCTTATTTGGAATCGCAACATGGCGTTCAACTCACGCTACGGGATGGTCGGTCTCTTTGGCTATCCATTTTTTTTATTTTTTGAAGCACTTGCGGCTATGATCGAGCTACTTGCCTATCTGTCGATGCCAATTGGGCTGTATCTAGGCCTGACAAACCCGACAGAGCTGTTATTCTTTTTTATCTTTAGCGTTGGTCTGGGTGCCTTTGTTTCGATTTGTGCCGTGTTGTTGCAGCAAAAAACACGTATGCGCCAAAATAAAACGCGTGACATCCTCCGCCTACTCTGTGCAGGTGTCCTCGAGCACTTTGGATACCACCAGTTCCATGTTGTGAGTCGGTTAATCGGCACGTATGATCTATTGATACGCAAACGACTTATTTATGGTTACCGCGTGCGCACAGGATATCTCGCACCCAAAGACTAGGCAGAGAACAATACAACGCGATTGCGGCCAGCATTTTTAGCCGTGTACATGGCCTCATCTGCCTGTTTAAACAGCGCTTGCCGGACAGCAATCTTGTCTGCGTGCGCATGCTCTGAAGGCACAAAGACGGCGACACCAATACTCACTGTAATGCCTTTTAACTCACCACAGCTTGTGGTGTACACATGCAGCGCTAAATCTTGGCGTAAACGCTCAGCAGTCTGCACCGCGCCCGATTGATCCGTCTCAGGAAGAATAACGATGAATTCCTCGCCACCAATGCGTCCAAAGAGATCCATCGTACGCAAATTAATTTTGATGCATTGAACTAAGCCAACTAAGATTTCGTCCCCAATTTGATGCCCATACCTATCATTGACATGCTTGAAATGGTCGATGTCAATTTCTAATACTGCAAAGCTCTTTTGCGTACGCATTGCCCGTTCAGCTTCGATCTCACAACGTACGTTCGTTTCCGTATGGTTAAGCGCACCGGTCAATCCATCGTGTTGTACCAACAGACGTAGCAATCGATTCTTTTTTTGAAGCCTCCAGGCCAGCATAATCGAAAGCGCACACAGGATGAGTAAGCAGGCGACGACCAACAACGGCAACTCAATAGAGAAAGGAATATTCATAAGCGTTAGAAAACCTTCATGCACGACATGTTTATTGACCGTTACACGCGAACAAATAGAAGCGACCAGCGCTAGCCCTCAGTTGCTCGTTTTTACATGCACACCAACATCTTTGACCAAACGCTGAAACTCAGGCGATGCCATAATAATTTTCCCTGCCGAGGTCCGCAGAAGATCAACCGCCTCATCGGTCAGCACAAACGAGGTGGGCTGCTGATTGAGGTAGAAGCGCTCCTCCGCATCTTTGATCTGTTTAAAAGACACATCGATTGTGTAGATCTCTGCGTTCGGCACTTTCATTAGCGCAGCGATCGCTGGATCCTTATTCGTCTTCATTGCCGCTGAATCTCGGATTTGCCGCAAAGAAGACCAACGAGCCGCCGTATCCTTTAATAACTCCACGGCCTCGTAAGAGTAGTGATCGATTGGCGTGCCTGCAGCCTTGAGCAAAACGGTCAGCGTATCTGGCGGCCTTTCCCGCTCATCCCAATCGGTCTTAGGGTCAGACAGCGAGTTCACCACAAAAACGATCACGCGCCGGATTCGATCAAGCGAAGTCGATGTCCCCTTGTCATAAAGCGCTTCCATCAGCTCGAGGGAATCTAGAACGCCTCGCATACCAACGTTATCAGATACCCCTCCATCAACCAAGTGGACATAGGGTTTGTTCACACTATTGTCTAAGCTGCTTTCAGACTGAATCGATCGCGTTGCCCGCGCTGCCGGGCGCTTGACATTCATGTTATCCATAAATGGTTTCATCCAGACCGGAGGCTTCCAATTACAGTGACCACCATAGTTATTCAAGGTAACCGGCGAAAGCACAACAGGCACTGCGGACGACGCCGCTGCTGCACGCGCTAAAGGTACTGACCCTAAATCAGAACACATTGTGTCAAACACGCGTTGGTTAAACACAAAACGTGAACCGGTAGATATATCTGTTGCAGACGCGACAATGAAGGGCCCGTTGCGTTTAGCAAGATCCGCAAACGTTGCGCCTTCGAACAAGATCTCGTCGTAAAGTTGCGCTGCGAGCTCTGAGCGGCCCCAGCTGTTGGAAGAGAGACTTGGCCAATACACGGGATTCAAGACGCGAGAAACAATCTCGCCTTGTACATCGCGCTTAAGAAAGCGCTTCTCGTACTCATCAAACAGTTTTTCGCCATATAGACCATACGACAAAGCGGTAAAACTTCCACCTGATACGCCGGTAATAAGGCCCACGCTGTCCAGCAGACGAAAATTTTTACCTTTCGGACCTACCACCTCGGTATTGCGCAAAAACTCCAACACCCCAAAAGAAAATGCCGCCGCGCGCGTACCGCCACCGGAAAATGCCAACACGACCAAATTCTCTTGGTCTTCGGCCTTAGCATGCATCGTCTCAAAACGATAACCAGTACGCTCGTCAATCGACGTGATGGGTGTATTGATGGGACGCGAAGCGCAGCCCACAAGAAGTATTGCCACCACGCATACAGCAGTAACTTTAAACATATCCACCTAGTGATGCCCTTTTCCGATGGCGTCTAAAACGACTCGTGGCACCATGCTCAACGTCGCTAAGCCCTTAAAAGCTGGGTCAGCGATGGCAGCAAGTTTAATGCGCAAAGCGAGTAACGACTCGCCGCCGCTGGTATTAAACCAAAACCAGTCCTGCAGAGACTTTGCGCTGTGTCGGCCAGGCTGTGCAAGCTTGGCCTCTAAATAGAAACTCTTTAATTCATCTGTGGCAAACTTCAGGCTCACTGCTGGAGCCTGAGAGCGATCCATTAAGACTTGCTCTGGACTGTCGCCGAGCCAGGACAACACAAACTCAGCAATACGTTCCGGCGAGGCTCCCGTGACACCAAGGGTTGTACGGCCACGCGCTTGTAACCCTACTTGGTGCCAAGCCTTGAGTTGAGCTATTTCGTCCAACACACGCGTGCGCAGATCACCCTGTTTTTCGTGCCGCGGGAAACTAACGGGGCAAACGAGCTGCTGACTCTGCTCACCCAGCGCATCAGGCGGAGCATCCTGCAAGAAGTCTCGCAGAACAGGTTCTTGATCCAACTCAAGCAACCTCAAGGCCTCTTGCAACACTTGCTTTTGAAACGGTGCATTAGCGGGCGCGCCAAACGGACGGCCCAATATAAACGGCACCCAAAGTGCTCTTGGCGGATTAAAGGCTGCCGTGTGCTCCCGGATTAAACTGATCTGCACGGTAGGAATTCCAGCCTCTTCCAAATAACGGCCGACGGCGCTCACGGCGCACGTACAAAGCGGTCAAACTGGGGACAATACGACCGCGTCGACATGGTCTTGTTTTAGCAACTCTGCCAGTTCACGCGCCTTGGCTTCATATTTTGTGGTGGGCCAAATCGCACCCATAAACGAATAGTGAAACCGCGCGACAGAGCCGATAAACTTTTCAGCAGCAAGCTCTTTGAGCCTAGCCAATGGAAAGACGACATTGCAATCAGACTGAAATCCAGTTCGATCAAAATTAACCGACATGTGACTCATCACTAAATCTGCATCGTCGGTCTGATCAACAATGACGCGGTAGTCCGTTCCATTACCCGTTGTATCAAACGGTGCATCGGTTCTAACATGCAGACCCGCCGTCGTAATGAGTGCCACACGCCTTTTGCTAAGCGCGGGCCCAGACATAAGCGTTGGAGTCGGCATAGATGGTATTTGCTTTAGACGTTCAAGATGGTGTTCTCGTTCAATATCTGTAAGATCTGCCAGACGAACCATTACGTGCTCCATTTTTATAATTGAGTGAATAACCCGATCGTATCGCGAACCGACGAGCGGACCACACTTACCACCTCTCGACACTAGGACGCAGATCCAACTCAAAGGTCCAGGCATCAGGTGTTTGTTCATGTAGCCATAAGTACGCTCGGGCGATACTGTCTGGCTCAAGCAAACCTTGAGGCCCTAAAGCTGCCACGCGTTCAGGCTGTGTTGTGCGTACACGCGCTGAGTCAATCACGCCATCCACGACAACATGGGCAATATGCAAGCCCTGCGGCCCAAACTCTCGAGCCATGCTCTGCGCCAAGGCGCGCAAAGCCGCTTTGCCACCTGCAAAGGCACTGAAACCCACACCACCTCTTAAGCTTGCTGTCGCACCGGTAAATAAAATCGTGCCACGCCCTCTTGGCAAGAGTACCCTCGCCGCCTCGCGCCCGACTAAAAAGCCAGCCATCGCGCACATTTCCCAGGTTTTAAAATACTTCTCGGCTGTCATGTCCAACAACGGGAAGCGTACATTGCCACCGACGTTAAAGACAACGACCGCAAGCGCACCTAATTCAGCTTCAACTTTTTTGAAAAGTGCGATGACTTCGTCTTCTCGGCGAGCATCGAGTTGATAGGCGATTGCTCGCCCTCCTGCTTCTTGAATACTTTGCACAAGCGCGGTGTTCGCCTCCGGCGTGCGACGTGTCACACAAACGGTATAGCCTGCTTGTGCGAAACACTTTGCAATCGCGCTGCCCGTTGCATCACCCGCGCCAACGACTAAGCAGACCTTTTGTGTTGTTGCAACCCCAGCTGAAGTGCTCATGCTACGCCCGAGCAGTAGGACGTGCGACTACCGAGCTGTACCAACGGGTTAATTCTTTTAGCTCGGGAGGAATTTTTGTACCCGTCACTTTACCCACCAAAAATCCACACTGCGCAACAATATCTGCAATGCTGTATTGATCTCCGGCAATAAACTCACGACCCGCCAGTTCGCGATCAAGCCAAGCAAACGCGTCATGGGCGCGACTGCGCGCGTGCTCACCGCAGAGTGGCTCTTGCGGAATACGCCCTACCCAATATTGTCCAGTATGTTGAAACGCAGTCACGATCGGGGCGACTATTTCAAACTCCATGCGTCGCATCCACATCTCGACTTGCGCTTTCTCTAGCGGTGTACTGCCAAATAAGGGGCGTTCTGGATGAAGCGCTTCAAAATACCGGCAGATCGCGATTGACTCAGTTAGCAAGGTCCCATCATCGAGTTCTAGCACCGGCGTTTTGCCCAATGAGTTCAACTTCAAAAAGGCAGGGGAAAGGTTTTCACGGTTCAGACCATCGACTTGCTGCATCGGTACGGTAAGCCCCTTCTCGGCTAAAAAAATCCGCACGCGACGTGGATTCATGGCCGTAGTCATGTCATACAGAATCATGTGATTTACCTTTACAAAGTGAAATATCTGCTGGCAGTCGAGAAAAACTTGCGCTTCCAATTATCGCTTGGAAAAATCGTTTGGATAAGCTAATAAATTGATCTGAGTCAGCCAAAGCTGTTGAGGCATAATTCCATGTTAAAACAGAAACTTACCATCAAAAACAGGAGGTCGTATGACCCGTATTCTCTCGCTGCAGGCTCTTCGTTTATTCGCCGCAACATTTTTGACGTGTGCGATGTCCGCGAGCGGCTTTGCGCAGCAGGTGTTACGCGTCACAACGATACCCGAAGAGGCTGCGACAGAACAGGTTCGTAAGTTTGGTCCTCTCACAAAATATCTCGAACGCACACAAGGCATGAAGGTCGAATTTGTGCCGGTCAATGACTATCCAGCCGCAGTCGAAGCCTTGGTGAATAAGCAAGTCGATCTCGTTTGGTTTGGTGGGTTTACACACGTTCAAGCACAAATTCGTTCTGGCGGAAAAATTATTCCTATCGCCCAACGCGAAGAAGATACAAAGTTTCGTTCAGTGTTTATTGCACAGAAGAGCTCTGGCATCACCAAGCTGAGCGATTTAAAGGGTAAGCAGTTTAGCTTTGGCTCTCAATCCAGTACGTCAGGAAGCTTGATGCCTCGCTCATTTTTGCTTGAAGCCGGAATCGACCCAGAGCGCGACTTCAAACGTGTCGCCTACTCTGGTGCACACGATGCCACAATCGCTTCGGTCGTGAGTGGTCGCGTCGATGGTGCTGCGCTAGACATTACGGTTTGGAACAAGTTTGTGGCAGACAAGAAAGTTGACACAAGTAAAGTAGACGTCTTTTACACCACGCCACCCTACTTTAATTACAACTGGTCTGTTCATGCTGATATGCCGGCAGCGCAACGCGAAAAAATTAAAGCAGCCCTGCTAGCCCTGAGTATGGATAATGCAGAGGGCAAAGAAATTCTCACGTTAAACCGCGCAACCCGATACATTGCAACATCGCCTGAAAATTACAAAGGCCTGGAGACAGCCGGCCGCAGCGCCGGACTCATCAAATAAACCGCGAAGTTTTCACTAGGTACTTTCGGGTCACAGATGCTTGTCAGACTCCATCAAGTCACAGGACATCATCCCGCAGCCGAGCGGGATGGATTACCTGCTGTCCGCAATTTAAACATCACGATTGAGCCTGGCGAGCAGGTTGCCGTCATTGGCCCGTCTGGCGCGGGTAAGACAACATTCCTGCAGGTTATTTGCGCCGCAATCAAACCAAGCGCGGGTCAAGTCTGGCTGGATGACACGGATATTTGGTCTTTATCCACAAAGAATCTGCAACGGATTCGGGGACGTTTAGTCTGTGCACCACAGGTGCCACCCTTACCCCCGCGCCAGCGTGTCATCACCTCGTTAATTGCAGGGGCACTCCCGGCAATGTCCTTGGTGCAAAGCTTAGTGAACCTGATTTACCCCTTAAAAACTTCAGAGGCTTATCAAGCACTCGAGGCCTTTGATGTGCAAGACAAACTCTGGAATCGTGTTGATCGCCTATCCGGCGGAGAGCGCCAGCGCGTGGGGCTCGCGCGGATATTGATGTCGCCCGCTTCACTCTGGCTCATCGATGAACCACTCTCTGCTCTCGATCCCACACGGGCAGAGCAAGCAATCAACGCTTTACTCGATCGCGCAAGGACACAGGGCGCAACACTGATTACAACCTTGCACCAAGTCGATGTTGCTACATCAAAATTTTCTCGCGTGATTGGGCTGCGCGATGGTGTCGTGGCATTTGATCTGCCGGCCTCGCAAGTCACAAATGGTGAGCTTTCAAAGCTGTACGCTCAACACGAGCACGAACTAAGCAGTCTTCATGCCCAGCACGACGCGCTCGCCGAACTTACGTGATCCCGCGTGGCTTGGCCGCGTTTTTTGGGCGATGGCAGCCATAGCGCTGCTCATCCCTGCACTCGTCGCAACCGAATTTAAACCTTGGATATTTTTTGAGCCAGACAATTTAAAAGTCAGTATGCGTTTTTTGGCGGATTTTTTTCCGCCTGCGCTTGGATCGGAGTTTCTTTTGCTTGTTGCACGAGAAGCTTGGCGTACCGTCGCCATTGCCACGGCGGGCTTAACGCTCGCAATGATCTTGGCGATTCCACTGACATTGATGTCAACGAGCATTCTGTCGATATCCGCACTGTCTGGTCGTATGCATTGGATTCCCTCTTGCATTCGACAGCTCGTGCGCTGGCTTCTCATTTTTTTACGAAGCATTCCAGAACTCATTTGGGCACTCGTATTCGTTCGCGTTGTTGGCTTAGGGCCTGCCGCAGGCGTTTTAGCCATAGGCTTGACCTACGCGGGGATGTTGGGAAAGGTCTACGCAGAGATCCTGGAAAGTGGTGATCCGCACAGCACCCAGTCAATCCTAAGAAATGGTGGATCTCGACTACAAGCGCTCTTCTTTGGGCTTCTCCCACAAAACTCTGCTGAGCTAACAAGCTACTCGGTCTACCGCTGGGAGTGTGCGATTCGCTCATCTGCAGTCTTAGGGTTTGTGGGTGCCGGAGGCTTAGGTCAACAAATGGATAATTCCATGAAAATGTTTAATGGCGGTGAAGTCGCAACGCTATTAATCGTCTTCATGCTGCTTGTTTGGCTTTCGGACTTACTGAGCAGCTATCTCCGGAAAATCATGCAATGACCCGCGCTAAGCTACCCGTTAAGGCGCAACCTCGACCATCGATCCGATGGAGCAGCTCGATCTTCTGGGTCATGCTCGGGATCGTTACTTTGATTGCGCTCAGCTTCTGGACGCTTGATCTACAGCTCGCGCGGATGCTTTCGGTTGACAGCGCGGTTCGGATGGGAAAGTTCTTCGGCGAACTACTATCGCCCAATCTTGACCCAAAGTTTCTCTCAAAGCTTGGCGTGGCGAGCCTTGAGACGTTAGCTATGTCTGCCCTAGGCTCACTGATCGCTGCGTGTCTGGGACTCTTGCTCGCTTTACCCGCCAGTCAGACAACCGATGGGGTGAAGTCAACTGGGTATTTCATTTCAAGATTTGTATTGAATGCGTTTCGCTCGATTCCTGAACTGATCTGGGCTGCCCTGCTTTTAATATCCGCTGGCTTAGGGCCTTTTGTGGGCACACTAGCTTTAGCTTTCCACACAACAGGTGTGTTGGGGCGTCTCTTTGCAGAATCCATCGAAAATGCGCCCCAAGCTGCCGCACAAGCGTTACGCATACAAGGTGTCACCGAAGGACGTGTTTTTCTCTTCGCCACACTCCCAACTGTTTTGCCGCAATTAGTTTCCTATTCGCTTTATCGGTGGGAGAACAATATTCGTGCCGCAGCGGTGTTAGGCGTTGTGGGCGGTGGCGGACTGGGCCAAATGTTGGCATTTCACATGGGTTTGTTTCAGATGCGTGAGACCAGCAGCATCCTGATCGCCATGATCGTTCTAGTCGTCCTCGTTGATGCCCTATCCTATTTAGCCCGTCGGCTCATGTCGCGATAGAGCGAATAGCTAAGGCAGCTTCCGTCACTTTTTCGGCGGTAAAACCAAAGTGCTCATACAGTGCATCGGCTGGTCCTGACAGGCCGTACTCACTCATCCCTACAAACCCTCCGTCACTGCCAAGGTAGCGTTCCCAACCAAGTTTAACGGCGGCTTCGATCGCCACGGTCGTCGTGCCAGGGCGCAATACCTCTGCACGATAAG
>JACCED011955934.1_pt1 | contig 19259 bp, 15 predicted proteins | sample 7455021 | NCBI WGS metagenome assembly JACCED01 (sample SAMN15323456, study PRJNA562643) | freshwater metagenome | isolation source: river surface water | place: USA:Blue River Watershed | collected 2017-08-19 | reverse complement strand
CCAAACACGCCATCGAACTTGTTGCTGCCCGGTGGCGCAAAGCCGTGCTGTTGGGTGCCCCACAACGCCGTGGCCGCCAACTCTTCGTTGACGCCGGGTTGGAACACGATGTTTTGCGCTTGCAGATAGGGCTTGGCTTTCCACAGCGACTGGTCGTACGTGCCCAAGGGAGAGCCACGGTAACCGCTGATGAAGCCCGCTGTGTTTTTTCCTTGCAGCGCATCACGCTGACGCTGCAACATGGGCAGCTTGACCAAAGCTTGCACGCCACTCATGAACGCACGCCCCACGTCGAGGCTGTATTTGTCATCCAAGGTGACGGTGTCGAGTGCGCGACGGATGTGCTCGGGCAAGGGGGCGTTCATGGGAGGCTCCTAATCAGCGGCTGTGCGTTTTGAGTTTAGAACGCAACGCGGACGCACACAGAAACATGAGCGACAGAGGGGTTTAATTATTTGGGCCACAAGACCCACAAACGGAGGCCTTGCTTCATGCGCCCAGCAAACTCACCGGCTTCAGGACCCGTACCGGCAAAATAATCGGCACGCACAGCACCCACGATCGCGCTGCCCGTGTCCTGCGCAAACACCAAACGCTGCAAATTGGCGTTGGGCCCGGCACTGACCAACCACACCGGGGTCCCATAAGGAATGGAGTCCTTGTCGACGGCGATCGATCGGCCTGCCGTCAACGGCACACCTTGTGCGCCACGCGGACCCAAATCGGCGTCGACCGCGTTGCGCACTTCTTCGCGGAAGAACACATATCGCGGATTGCTCCACAACATATCTTGCACCAAACGCGGGTTGTTGATTTGGGTCGCATTGATCCAGGCCTTGATGCCCGGCCAAGACGCGTCGCGAATCAAACCGCGGTCCAGCAGCCAACGCCCCACGCTTTGATAGGGCTGCTCGTTGGAGCCCGCAAATGCCAGGCGCACGATACGCGTGCTGCCGTCAGGCTGTGCAATACGCACACGCCCTGAGCCTTGAATATGCAACACCAAGGCATCGACAGGGTCCGCCAACCATGCCACTTCGCGACCGCGCAAAGCCTCGCGCGCTTGAGGCAAGGTGTCGATCTCTTGCCGCGTAAACCAAGGACGTCCGGCACGGCGCGCTTCAGTCAAACCGTCTGGCGGCGCATACAAGGGCACCTCAAAGCCCGGACGCTGGGTGGCGGAAGCGTCGAACAAGGGTTCGTAATAGCTGGTCAGCAAACCCTCACTGGCGCCTTCCAAGGCATCGATTCGGTAGGGCTGCAAATGACCCATCATCCACAGACGTCGGTCATCGTCACTGGCCAACATGAGTTGGCGCACATCGCCACACAGCGGTGCAAACAAGGGCCCGGGGCGTTCGCAGTTTTGCAACCAGGCATTCCATGCGTCCTGCAGCTTGTCGCTTTGCCAACCAGGAATGTCATTCCACGAAGCCGCCACCCAACGACTGCGGTAACTCTGTTGCGGACTGGGTGTGCCCGGCATGCCCGCCAGCGCACCCGTGGCGCGGGGAAGCTCTGTCGATGGACGCACGGGCGCAGGCCGTGGCCCCGATTCATCCACCGGCGCGCGTTTGGCTGTGCCACAGGCCACCAACGCGGTCAGCAGCACGACTTCGGCCACACGTTGAAAAACTCGGCGCATGGGCATCATTCACCGCGCAACAAATTAGCCAGCTCCACAGCAGACTTAACGTTCATCTTGTCAAACACCCGCGCACGATGAACTTCCACGGTCCGCACGCTGATGTCGAGTTGATCGGCGATCAATTTGTTGGGCAACCCTTCGACCACCAAATGCATCACATCGCGTTCGCGGTCCGTCAAATCGTCGAGGTTGTGTTGCAGGCTTTGCTTGATCCGCTGTGTGGCTTGCGTTTGCGCAGAGCGCGCCAAGGCCTGCTCCACGCGGTCGACCAAGGCGTTGTCTGAAAATGGTTTTTCGCAAAAATCAAATGCACCCCGTTTGACAGAGTCCACCGCCGTGGGCACGTCTGCATGACCGGTCAAAAAAATCACCGGCAACATGTCGAGCAACTGCATTTCAATCAACTGCTCGAACAAGGCCAAACCACTCATGCCGGGCATGCGCACATCCAGCAGCAAACAACCGGGCTGTGCAGGTTGCCAGGGCTGATGGCCTGCTTTGAGAAAAGCCGCAAACGCGTCGGCACTCTCAAACGACTGGCTGGGCAAGCGACGCGAACGTAGCAGCCAAGCCAGCGCTTCGCGCACGCTCGCATCGTCGTCAACAATAAAAACCAGCGCGTCTTGTGTGGGTTGCATGCAGATGTCCTCTGGTCACGATTGTGGCAAGGTGAAACTGAACACTGTGCCACGCGGTGTATTTGGGTGATGGCTCAAAAAACCACCGTGTTGTTCTACCACGGTGCGGCAAAGGCTCAGCCCCAAGCCCATGCCTTCTTCTTTGGTGGTGAAGAATGGCGTGAAGAGTTTCTCTGCGACGGAGTCAGCGATGCCATGACCCACATCAGCGACCAAAAACTCAAGCCATCGACTGGTGGCATTCGACGCGGCGTGTCGAACTGTCAAGGTCAACACTTTGTTGGGCGTGTCTTCAGCCATCGCCTGCATGGCATTGCGAGACAAATTGAGCAACACCTGTTCCACCATGGTCCGATCACAGAACACAGGCGGCATGTCAGCAGGACAATGCACGGTCACCCGAACACCGAGTTTGCGTGCCTGCAAGCTCACCAGTGGCATGACGTCGTCCAGCAAGGTACGCGGCGTGACCGCTTCGCGCGCTTGGTCGCGACGACGCACGAAGTCGTGCACGCTCTTGATCACCTTGCCGGCACGCTCGGCCTGTTGACCAATGCGTTGGATCGCACTGCTCAGTGTTTCTGCCAACTGCGGATCTTTCAGCGCAGCGTCTTGCAGCAAGTTCATGCTGCCAGTGGCATAACTGGAAATGGCCGCGAGAGGTTGGTTGAGTTCATGGCTGAGCAAGGACGCCATCTCACCCACCGTGGCCAAACGGGCGGTGGCTTGCAAACGCTCTTGGCTTGCACGCGACACCTCTTCAACGCGACGCTGTTCACTGATGTCGAGCACGGCGCCCATCCAACCCGTTTGTTCGCCAACGGCGTTGATCAACGGCGCTTCAAAAATCAATACCGCAAATCGTTCACCGTTTTTGCGCATGAACACAGATTCGACGCCTTCACGAGGCGGGGCATTCCCTGCCAAGCGCAGCGCTTGGCGCTGGCCATATTCGTCCACCATTTCAGGCGGCCAATACGGCGCAGGAATGCTGCGCCCAATCAACTCATGCGCTTCAAACCCGACCATCTCGCAAAACGCAGGGTTGACATAGGTGATACGGCCTTCTTTGTCACGCGCCCGCAAGCCCGTGACCAAGGAGTCTTCCATCGCTTTGCGAAACGCCAAGGCTTCAGCCAAATCCAATTCCACACGCTGGCGACGGCGCATGTCTCGCGCCAGCATGATCAACACCGTCACCAATGCCAAGGCCATGGCGGTGACCAAGGCGGTCAACACGTTGGGAAATAAATCGGGCGCCCCACGCCAACTGTCTATGCGCAAGACCATCGCGTGGCCGGGCAAATCTAATAATTGCTTGGCAGTGAACACACGCGTTCCACGACGCGCTGTCCCGTGCATGGCCAATCGGGTGCCATCGGCTTCGGTGAACGACACCTCCTGGCTTCGGGTGAGTTGCGGCCCCACCATGTTGGTCAAGATTTCACCCAACGAATAGGTGGCCACGGTGTAACCCGTGAGTTGCCCATCAGTGATGACGGGCAGACACAGGTCCATGATCTCTATCCCCAAACCATCGGCCTGGGGTACATACGTGCTGGCGCCATAGCCAGGGCCACTTTGTCGACGAGCCACACCGCAAGCCTGCACCACTTCGGGCTGGTTGGCCTCACGACCAAAACGTTTGAATACCGGCCCGCGATAGGGTGTGTCCAAACTCTTCACCACCCGCAACTCCACGTCGCGCAACTCAAGCCGCATCCATTCTCGGTGGTCGCGTAACAGTGCGGTTGCGTCTTGCTGCCACGACACACTCGCACGGTCTGCGTATTGCAGCGCCTGCAAGTTTTGCACATTGCGCGTCAGCACGGTGCGAATGTCACTCACCGCATCCGCGGCATCGCGCTCAATCCGGTTTTGCACCTGGCCGACTTCGTAGCGTCCCGCCAACCAGACCAACGTGCTGAGCATGGCCAGGACCAACAGCACCAGCAAGGCCCACAGCACACGCCGACGTGAAGGGTGGCCAATGGGCAAAGACATCACTCGACCTTTGTCACCCGGGGGTTGGCCCATGTGCCGTCCACACGAAACTCTGTGGTGCCTGCGCGCACGAGTGGTTTGCTTAACACCATCTGCGCGAGATAGCTGGTCAAACCAATCAAGGGGTTGATGGTGGCGACGTAAAGAGAAGCGGTGCCCGCATTGATCTCGGGAACCACCACCACTTTCAAGTCTTGCGTTTCATGCGCAATGTCTGCGCTGCCTTCAATCAACGCGCCGGCTACAACGCCCTTCATTTGCAGGTTGTTGGTGAAGGCGACGCCTTGCTCGATACGAATGTCTCCCCGAACAAAGTCAAAAGCGAATCCTTCGCTGAAGATGTCGTTGAAGTCCAAGGTCAGGCGTCTTGGCAAAGCTTGCAAGTTCAACACCCCGAGCAAGCGCGCTGCACCAGGTTCAGTTTTTAAGAACTGCCCTTTCTCAATGGCCATGTTGATCTTGCCCGAGAGGCTGGGGTAGTGGAGGGTAATTGGCGATCCTTGCCATGACACTTGTCCTTCTAAGCGCCCTTCACCGCCTCGCACCGCTTCGGGTGTGCCTAATCGGGAGATCAAATCGCCACTGTTTCGCACGGCCAAAACGAAGTTCATCTGCGTACGCCGTTGGCGCGGACCATCGGCCACCCAACTGCCATTTGCCTGGAGGGTGGCTTCAGGGAGGGTCACGTTGAATTTGTTCAAACGCCATTCGCGCGATGCGTTAGTTCCCGCGCGATTCACCGCATCAATTTCCAGGCGGCCTAATTTTTTGCCACGCAGGGTCAAGTCCGAAACCACGATATCCAGCGTGGGGATGCTGCTCGGTTGTTCACTCAGCAGGCGTTCGACATCGGGCACCAAGCTCGGTGGAATATTTAAAAATGCCAAGCGTGCGTATAGCTGCGCCGGCGCGTTGGCACTGGCAGCGCGCACCTCTGCAGAACCATTGAGCTCATCGGCGCTGATGTTCAAGCGCCAGACATCTTTTTGACGGGATCCGCCAACCACCACTTTGTGGATCAGGCGCTCAGAAACTTTCACTTGATCGGCTTGCAACGTGGCGAAACTTGGCAAATAGTCTTGGGCTGATTCGCCATCCGCTTCCGCACCAATAACCGTGGCCTTGGTTGCCTTGCGCTTGAGCAAGGTGGCTCCCGTCAACTCGGTGAGCGCGACATTCCAGGCATCAATGTCCACCATCGGCAACTGCAAGTTCAAGCTGACCCCGCTGTCACGCAGGGTCACGTTATCAAATGCGGGCGACCCGATGGCGATGCCTCCGCGTAACACGCGCGGCGCTGCACCCCCGAGCTCACGCACATAAATCACAGAAGCCATGCGATCAAGCGTGACTTTGATTTGATCTTGCAACACCCGTGCTTTGGGTTGCAGCGATTCACGGGTCAGTTGCGTTTCAACGCGCAGGGGCAGCAACGTGGCAGCCGGTTTGGTCAATGGAGCCGGCAAGCTCAACGCCATGCCCTTGAGGTTGCTGGTGATCAAGATCTCCGGCTCGCCCCGGCGCAGCCCCACGGTGGCGCTGTATTCAGATTTGCCTTTGGCACGTTGCGCCAGTCGCGAAATGAAACCCAACTCCTTCGCTTGACGCAACCCGTCTGCCGTGAGTTCGCCCTTGATTTTTAATTGCAACGGAGATTGATCCGCATTGGCAGCAAACGAGAGTCCGCCCTCTAAGCTGGTCTCGCCTCCGAGTAGCTGTGCCTGAACGGCTTTGAGCTTGAACCCCAATTCGTTGAAATGCAAAGTACCGCGCGTGCGATTGAGAACCGGCGTTCCCGGAATCACTTGCAATCCATTGTCTGCAAACACGACACTGCCCTGCACTTTGGTATTTTTTAACTGTGAGATCGGTAAGGTGAGTCCCAGTTTGTAGTTGGCATCCCCTGTTGCTTGGCTTTTGCTTAGGACGGTCCCCGTCAAATCGTTGAGCGCAGATTTGGCAATCACCTCCAGCACTTGTTTGAGAGGGCCACGCGCTTCTCCAGTCACACTGACCACTGGGTCCGCCAATGTCGGTACGTGTGCGTCAACTTTTTGCCAAATCACATCGGGCGCCCCCGCCAATTGGGTGTGTCCACTGAAGCGCAACCCACTGCGCTCGAACACCAACTCTCCGGTCAAATCTTTCAGGGCAGGCCATACGGGTTCAGGCGTCCCCTTGGACCGAACTGCAGGTGGCGGCACGTAGGCAAAAGTGCCCCGTGCAATTTGAGTTGACACTCGGAATTCGCCGAGCTTGGGATTCTCAAATGGCATGTCGTTCAAGTTGCCACGCAAGCGCACCACGCCATGCGTGCCTTCACCACCCAACACAGCTTGACGCACATATGCACGCACCTCCGCCGGCAAGGTGTTGGGTAAATAGCGATGCACATGCGCCACCTGTGCATGGGAGAAAGACCCCGTCAAATCCAAGACGCCCGGAAATCGCTGTGCCCCATCACCGGTTTTCCAATGGCCATTGAACTCGCCTGACAGATCGTCGTTTTTCAAATGTCCTTGGGTGAATTGCACGGACACGTCGTTTGCCTTCATTTGCCAAGCCAATTGGACCGACGCATCTGTGAGCGCAATTCGCGGCTCATCCAATCCACCGGGTAATGTCAAGCCTCCTTGGTGAATGCCGACACGCGCTTTGCCTCCGCTCTCGTTTGCATCAAATTCAATTTGTGCATTTTCAATTCCTGGCAGTTGCGCCATCAGTCCCTGGTGATGTTGGTCGCGTTGCACGGTGAACTGCCGCACATGCCCACGCAAGGTGTAATGCAGCGATGCATCCGCTTGTCGTTGCCAAGTGGCTTTGAGCTGATTCATTTGACCTTGCGGTTGCATACGCGCGAAGGTGCTCCGTAAAAATTCGGGCAATGGCAAACGTTGGCTGATTTGATTCAGCGCATCGAGATCCAACCTCTCTGCGTGGAGTGTTCCCGACTCAAACGATTCACCGCGCCAACCCACTCGCAACACACCCCCGGGCCAGCGTTCGCCCTCTTTGGTTTCGAACACCAAGTCTTGACTGCTGATTTCGACTTCACCATCGAGCCACTGTCCCCCGAGCCGTCCATGCACATGTCGCAAGCTCAGCGGTTTCAAGTCTGCGCCCAAACGGACGTCCACGGCGTCCACCGCAACATCAGCCGTCATGCCAACCGCTTGACCACGCCGCACATCTGTCCACATGCGAATCGCACCACGCCCCTCTTGCAAGGACATGCCTTTGTCCATGGCCACCCATTGACGAAGGCTGGCTAAGTCAACATGCGGCATATCGGCAAACATCTCGCCGGACCATTGGTTCCAGTCGCCCGCGCGTTGCCAAGGGGTTTGCTGAAACTTGCCGCGCACGGAGATTCGCTGACCGAGAGCGTCAGGGGGTGTGACATCCACACGCACATCGTGGCTGAACCATTGGTTTTGCACCGACACATCCACATCTCTCAGGGTCAGCACAGGTGAATTGATTTGTGGATCCTTGCTGCGACTGTCGTCACGCCAATGCACCACACCTTGACGGACGACAAATTGGGGTTGAGAGAAAAACCAATCCGCGCTTTGGCCATCGCCTTCAGTGGCTACATCCAAGCCTGCCACCCACACATGGCCCTGCGCATCTCGTCGAATCTCTAGCTCGGGCCGATCCACGGTGAGCTGCTCTAAATGACCGCGCAACAGCGAACGCGGTGAGACAGCTGCCAACACGCGGGGCAAGTGCAACGCCTCGCGACCTTCACGATCAAACAAGCGCACGTCCGAGACTTCCAACCAAGGCACCCACCAGCCGCCGTCGACACGCAGACTTCCAATTTCTAAACGTACCCCCATGGCGCGTGAGGCTTGCTGCTGCACCATCTCACGGTAGTCGCCAATTCGCGGCACAATGAATATGTGCAAGGCACTCCATGCCAGCACCACCACCACCCACGCGAGCACCACCAGACCCAACATCCAATAGACCGCGCGACGCCACGCCGACTTGGAATCCAAATCGGTATCAGCATCAACGGGGGTGGAATTCAAAGAGTCAGACAAATGTTTCATGGCGCCAGCAAGATGACCGGAATTATCCCCTCCTCGCCGCTTGATTTGAGTACTTATTCACGCTTTGTTCAACGTCTGCGTCGCCGTTACGCTGACGTGTTGCATTTGTTGCCGCCTGGGGCGCCCGTGAAGGCTTCGATGCAAGCGTGTTTTGAAGTGCTGCGCCAAACCTACGCTTGTGGCGATGCCCTGCGCGTGCTGCGTCAGTTGGTCATGGAACGACTGGTGGTGCTGGACTGCGAGTCACGCGTCGGCCTAGAGGTGGTCACCCGGGCGGTGACCGAATTGGGCGAATTCGCGCTGGACATCGCCTACAACGAGGCACAACTCCAACTTGACGCCAGCTATGGCGTCCCCACCACACCGCAAGGCACGCGGGCCGTGTTGTGGATCATTGGCATGGGAAAGTTTGGCGCACGCGAATTGAACGTGTCCAGCGACATCGACTTGATTTATGTGTACGACGAGGACGGCGAAACCACCGGTTTGCCTGACGGACGCGGGCGTATCAGCAACCAAGATTACTTTGCCCGTGCAGTGAAGTTGATTTACAGCCTGATCGGCGATACCACCGAGCACGGATTTGTTTTTCGCATGGACTTGGCCTTGCGCCCTAATGGAAACTCGGGCCCCAGCGTCGTGTCACGACAAGCCCTGGAGGAATATTTCTTGGTGCAGGGTCGGGAATGGGAGCGCTTTGCGTGGTTGAAGAGCCGCGTGGTTGCGCCAGCCTCTGCCAAAACGCAAGCGCTTGATTTACGAGACACCGTGCTGCCGTTTGTGTTTCGTCGGTATTTGGACTACAGCGTGTTTGAGTCGTTGCGCGGATTGCATCAACAAATTCGTCACCATTCAGCGCGGCAAAGTGCAGGTCGGCCAGAGCGCGCCAACGATGTGAAGTTGTCTCGGGGGGGTATTCGCGAAATTGAATTCACGGTTCAGTTGCTGCAAGTCGTGCGTGGTGGGCATTTCCCAGAGCTGCGTACACGTCCCACGCTGCAAGCACTTCAGAGACTGTCCCAAGCCAACCTGATGCCCGCAGCCACCGCCGATGCGCTAGCCAAAGCCTATGTTTTTCTTCGCCAAGTCGAACATCGCATCCAATATTTGGATGATCAACAAACCCATATCTTGCCTACGCAAGACGACGACCTCAATTGGTTGGCGTTGACGCTCGGCTTCGGTGACGCCTGCGATTTTTTGACGCAACTCGACGCCCATCGCGAATTGGTCGCGCACGAGTTTGACCGATTGCTGGGCTTAGGCGAGAAGCCTGAATCGCCCGCCGGTCATTGCAAGGGGTGTCACACCACAGCAGCGTCTAACACCCACGTCGATCTGGCTTCGTTGCTACCCACGTTGAACGAACGCTTGCGTGAACGTGTGTCACATTGGCAAGAACAACCCCGCGTTCGTGCGCTGCGCGAAGACGGCATGCAACGACTTCTCAAGTTGCTTCAACGCACCAATGCATGGGTGCAAGAGGGACGCATTACCGCAGAAGCAGCCACGCGATGGAGCGATTGGATTGAACCTTTGCTGCGCCGCGAAAGTTATCTGGCTTTGTTGGTTGAACGTCCCCTGGTCCATGAACAGTTGATGCGTTTGCTGGGTATGGCACGCTGGCCTGCAAAATATTTATTGCAACACCCTGGCGTGATTGATGAACTCGCCGGAGAAGCCTTGTTGGCCGAGCGCTTCGTGCCCGAAGAGTTTGAGCAAGATCTTGAGCGCCGCTTGGCCTCTTTGCAATCGACCGGTCAAGCAGATGAGGAAACCTTGCTCAATTTGTTGCGACGCGCGCACCACGCCGAAGTGTTCCGCACCTTGGCGCGTGATGTGGAAGGACGCATCACCGTTGAACAGGTGGCGGATGACTTAAGCGCCCTGGCCGACAGCGTGCTCAAGGTCACCAGCCAGTGGGTGTGGCAACACTTCAAGCAACGTCATCGCGAGGAGCCGCAGTTTGCGATTCTGGCCTACGGCAAGCTCGGCGGCAAAGAGTTGGGCTATGGCAGCGACTTGGACATCGTATTTGTGTATGAAGACAGCGACGAACGTGCTGGAGAAATCTATGCCGCGTATGTGCGCAAACTCATCAACTGGCTGACCGTGAAAACGGGCGACGGCGATTTGTACGAAATTGATACCGCCCTGCGACCCAACGGCAACTCAGGCTTGTTGGTGTCAACCTTCGCAGCCTATTCCGACTACCAATGCCAACGCGGCGAAAACACGGCATGGACTTGGGAGCACCAAGCCATGACACGGGCGCGCTTTTGTCTGGGCGCGCCTGCTTTACGCGATCAGTTTGATCACGTGCGTACCGCGGTGATCAACGCACGTCGCGACCGCGTGGCTTTGCAACAGGAGATCGTGGCCATGCGCGACAAACTGCGCGCTGCGCATACCGTCAAAAGTGGCTTGTTTGATGTGAAGCACAGTCCTGGCGGCATGGTGGATGTGGAGTTCGTGGTGCAGTACTTGGTCCTCGCACATGCGGCGCAACACCCTTCACTGCTTGCCAACGTGGGCAATATTGCGCTGCTGCGCCACGCAGAAACGGCCGGGTTGTTGCCTCCAGGTGTGGGGCAAGCGGCTGGCAGTGCCTATCGTGAATTGCGCCGTGTTCAACACCGCGCTCGTTTGGACGAGCAACCCACACAAGTACCGCCGACGGAGTTAGAGACCGAATGTGCCGCGATTCAAACGCTATGGCACACGGTGTTTGTCGCCGCTTGATGCAGCCAGCTCAGCCCTGACGGATCTTTTTCACCAGCGCAGTGGTTGAGTAGCCGTCCACAAACGGAATCGCTTGCGCGCGACCGCCATAGGCCAACACCACTTTTGTTTCAGCCAAGGTTTGCATGTCGTAATCACCGCCTTTGACCAATACGTCGGGGCGAAGTTCGGAGATCAGTTCGAGGGGGGTGTCTTCATCAAACCAAGTCACCAAACTGACGGACTCGAGGGCAGCCATGAGTGCTGCGCGGTCCAGCTCGTTGTTCAATGGACGATCGGGGCCTTTGCCTAAACGGCGCGCAGAAGCATCGCTGTTCAACGCCACCACCAAGCTGCCTCCCAAGCTGCGCGCTTGTGCCAAATAAGATGCATGACCCCGATGCAGCACATCAAACACCCCGTTGGTGAAGACCACCGGCCCCTGGTCACGCAAGCGTGTCACGCGCTCTAACGCATCTTGGCGAAAACTCAGTTTGGACAGAAAAGCAGGGGGCAGCAGGGGTGATTCGCTCATGATGCGAACGATTTTAGGCGCGCAGCGGTTAGCCCCTGCAGGGTTTAAGTCCAGTCGTGATTTTTGGTTTCCGACGAGGGTTGTCGTCCACGCCACTCTTGTACCGCGTCGGTGAGCGCCGCCAAATCTGCTATCACGCGCACGCGGTCAATCGCACGTCGTCGCAAGGCCGAGGCGCCACCGCCGGCCCACACCTCCACGGATGCGGGCAACAGCAAATTCAACTCCTTCAAGCCGTCCACCACATGGTTGGCGTTCATGCTGACGCTGAAGCTCAACGCCACCACGTCTGAACTGTGCGCAATGGCCGCTTGGGCAATTTCACGCAGAGGTGTTTGGGTGCCCAGGGACACGCAACGGCAACCTTGCAGGGTCAACAAGCTCTCCACCATCAGCAAACCCAATCCATGTTCCTCTTGTGGGAAAGTCGTGAGTAGCACGCGCGGGCCTTGTGCATCCTCAGGACGTGTGATGGTCAGGACGGCTTGACGCAACACGCGTGACACACATTCTGTGTACATGTGCTCTTCATGTATTGCCAAATCGCCTTGGGCCCAGGCCTCGCCCACACGCGCGGTCAAAGGGGCCACCAAGTTCTGCACAAAGCGTTGGACGCCTTCTTGCATCAAGTTTTTTTGCAATTCGTTGCGAAGACCTTGTTCGTCCTGCATTTGAATCATGCCGATCAAAGCCGCCAAATCTTCGCGATCTTGTCCGACCTCCGATTGCTGACTGGCGCGAATATTCGCCTGGCCACGACTCAGGTGCTGCAAGACCTCCATGGGTTGAGCCACGATTCGTCCTGGGCGATGACCTTGAGCCATCAAGCGCTTGATGACGCGCAACTTCTCCACCTGCGGCATGGGGTAAATGCGCTCCCCGTGGACATCCCGATCTGGCACCGGAAAACCGTAGCGTCGCTCCCAGACGCGCAAGGTGTCTTTGCCAATGCCGGTGTCGCGCTCAACCGCAGCAATAGACAGCATGACTTGTGAATGTTCGTCACGTGAATTCATAAATGGGAATCACCTGGTTGGAGAGAGGGTTAATATTGTCCTAGACAGAATGACCATCTTAAGCGATGATTGTGCACAAAGAAAGGGCCTTTTTGCCATGTTTCGTATTGTTTTTTTTATTGCCGGGCTATTGACTCTGATGGCGCCAGCGCATAGTGCAACGGAATCCGCTTGCCCACGGGTGCTGCAGCACACCGCCTTACGCCTGCAAGACGAAAAACCGCAGGCGCTTTGCCAATACGCAGGCCAAGTGGTGGTGGTGGTGAACACCGCCAGTTTTTGCGGCTTCACACCGCAGTACAAAGGCCTGGAAGCTCTGTATGCCAAATACAAAGACCGCGGCTTGGTGGTGCTGGGTTTTCCCAGCAACGATTTCTCACAAGAGCCCGAGAACAACGCAAAGATCGCCGACTTTTGCGAAAACACCTTTGGGGTGAAGTTCCCCATGTTTGTCAAAACCGCCGTGCGCGGCAACGATGCCATCCCGCTCTTCAAACAGCTGGCCGAACAAACCGGCACCACCCCCAAGTGGAATTTTTATAAATACGTGATTAGCCGTGACGGTCAACAGATCAAAAGCTTCAGCAGCATGACTGGACCGCAAGACAAAAGCTTTGTGCAAGAAATTGAAAAACAACTGGCCCTGAAAGGCGCCACCCCATGAGCCGCCGTATCGCCATCGTCGGCTCGGGTATTTCGGGTTTGTCGGCCGCACACCATTTGCACGGCCATGCCCATCTCACACTGTTTGAAGCGGGTGATTATTTTGGTGGTCACACCCACACGGTCGATGTCACGCTGCCCACCGACCATGGCTCGCAAACGCATGGCGTCGATACAGGCTTCTTGGTCTACAACGAGCGCACCTACCCAGGTTTGATTGGCTTGTTTGAGGAGCTTCAAGTCAAGACCGTCAAATCCGACATGTCGTTTTCGGTGCAAGTGCCCCAGGGTCAAGGACGCAACGCCTTGGAGTGGAATGGCGCCAACCTGAACACCGTGTTCGCACAACGCAGCAACCTGTTCAAGCCGAGCTTCTTGCGCATGTTGCGCGATGTGATTCGGTTCAACACCTTGGCCACGGCACTGGCTGAACGCAACCAGGACCATGAGTTGGCACAACCCTTGTCAGACTTCTTGGGTCAGCACGACTTCAGCCCTGCATTTCGAGATTGGTATTTGCTGCCGATGCTGGGATGTATTTGGAGTTGCCCCACCGACCAAATGTTGCAGTTTCCCGTGGCAACCATGATTCGTTTTTGCCACAACCATGGACTGATTCAAGTCAACCACCGCCCGCAGTGGTACACGGTCGCGGGTGGCGCGCGCCATTACGTGGAAAAAATTGTGGCGCAGATTCCGGATGCGCGTTTGAACACACCGGTGCTTCGCATTGACCGCCACCCTGAGGGCGTGACGTTGCAAACGCACGCGGGGCCTGAGCACTTCGATCATGTGATCTTGGCCACGCACGCCGACCAATCGTTGACCATGCTCAGCTCGCCAACCAACGAGGAACAAGTCACACTCGGCGCCATCCGTTACCACCCCAACCGTGCCGTCTTGCACACGGACACACGCGTGATGCCGAAAAAGAAATTGGCATGGGCTGCCTGGAACTACGAACGCGCCGCCAGCGACAACACCGAATCCACCCGCGTGTGTTTGCACTACTGGTTGAACCTGTTGCAACCGTTGCCCTTCACGCAAGACGTGATCGTGTCGCTCAACCCCGTGGGCGAGATCGACCCCCAACACATCTTGGGTGAATACGACTACGCACACCCTGTGTTTGATTTGCCCGCCATTCAAGCGCAAGCGCGCATGCCACAGCTGCAAGGCCAACAGCGCACCTGGTTTGCGGGCGCTTGGATGGGTTACGGTTTTCATGAAGACGGCTTCAAAGCCGGCCGGGCCGCAGCGCAAGGGTTGTTGGCCACCGCATGAAGTCCATGACGCACACACCGGCACAGCCCTTGATCGGATTTGGTCAGGTGCGTCACACGCGCTTGCGTCCCAAGCACCATGCGTTTGTATATGGCACGTTTTTTTTAATGCTGCCGATGCGCACCCTGCAGTCCGTCGGCTCCTCGGTGTTGCCATTCAACCGACATGGCCTCATCAGTTTTCACGATGTCGACCACGGCGATGGTCGCAGCGCTGAAGCGGGCGGCAGCCTGGCATGGCTCGATGCACTGCTACACCAAGAAGGCATCACCGACGCGACGGGCGAAGCCTGGCTGCACTGCTACCCACGCGTGTGGGGCTACACCTTCAAACCCGTGAGTTTTTGGTATTGCCATGACGCCGACCAGCAATTGCGCGCCATCGTGGTGGAAGTGAACAACACGTTTGGCGAACGCCATTGCTACTTGCTCGACCGCCCACGCTACGGCATCGAACAAGAAGCCGACAAGGTGTTTCATGTCTCGCCATTTTGCGAGGTGCAAGGGCACTACCGGTTTCGTTTCATGCGCACAGACACGCACACCGTGGCCCGTGTTGACCACGACGATGCCGAAGGCCCGCTGATTGAAACCAGCGTCAGTGGCACGCTGGAATCCGTTACCTCATCCGCACTGCGACGCGCGCTATGGGCCTACCCCTTGATGACCTTGATGGTGATGGCACGCATTCACTGGCAAGCGCTGAAGCTATGGCTCAAGCGCGTGCCCTTCTTCACCAAACCCACACCTCCCAGCCACTTTGTGACCCGCTAATTTGGAAAGGCCGCACCCCATGAACACCACCACCTTCACCAACGCCGCACCACAGACGGACAGAGCATCCATGCCTGCGGCCGCACGCCGCGTGGTGAACCTGTTGCAACGGCTGCAACACGGTACCCTGCATGTGCAATGGCCCGATGGCAGCACCGAGCAATTTGGCACCGCGGGCGACACCCACCTGAACGTGACGCTGCACCTGCACAACTGGGCGCCACTGACGCAAGCACTCAAATCGGGGGACATTGGTTTTGCCGAGAGCTACATCGCCGGCGACTGGACCACCAGCAACTTGGCTGACCTGTTGCAACTGTTAATTGCCAACCGCCGCGACATGGAAGAGGTGATCTACGGTCACTGGCTGGGTCGCTTGTTTTACCGCTTGCGCCATCTGTTGCATCGCAACACCCGCAGCAACAGCAAGAAAAATATTCACGCCCATTACGACCTCGGCAATGCGTTTTACAAACTCTGGCTTGATCCAACCATGAACTACTCCTCCGCGTGGTTTGGCGACGATCGCAGCCAGCCCATGGCGGTGGCACAAACCGCCAAAGTGCGTCGCGCCTTGCAGATGGTGGACGCGAAAGCGGGCGATCGCATCATGGAAATCGGTTGCGGCTGGGGCGCCTTGGCCGAGCTCGGGGGCAAAGAGTTTGGGGCGCACATGAGTGGCGTGACCCTGAGCCACGAGCAGCTGAGTTATGCCAACCAACGCATGCAACAACAGGGATTGAGCGCCAGCAGCAACTTGCGCCTGCAAGACTACCGTGACATCAACGACGGCCCCTACGACGCAGTCTGTTCGATCGAAATGATCGAAGCGGTTGGCCAAGAATATTGGGCCACTTACTTTGACACCGTCGCGCGTTTGCTCAAACCAGGTGGCAAAGCCTGTATTCAAAGCATCGTCATCGATGACGCTTTGTTTGACCGTTATGTCAAAAGCACCGACTTCATCCAGCAATACATCTTCCCCGGTGGCTGCTTGCCGTGCCCACGCGAGTTCCGTGCGCAAGCCCACCGCGCAGGTTTGCAAGTGGTGGACGAAATGACCTTTGGTTTGGACTACGCCGAAACCTTGCGCCGTTGGCGGCACGAGTTCTTGGCCGACAAAACCCAAGTGCTGCAACTCGGGTTTGATGAACGCTTTGTGCGCATTTGGGAGTTCTACCTGGCCTACTGCGAGGCCGCGTTTGAGCAACACAACATCGACGTGGTGCAGTACACCTTGGTCAAACCATGAGCACACGACGCACATGGCTCAGCGGAGGTTTAGGCCTTGTTCTGGGGATGACCGGATGGCCCAGCGCGCATAGCCAAGCGACCACCCCTCCAGTTCCCAGCCGCCTGAACAACTGGCTCTCCAACCCCAAGCTGATGGGGCAGCAACGTTTCACCTACTGGGGCTTTGCCGTTTATGACGCCAGCCTATGGGCCAACGCACCTTTTGCCAGTCTCGACTGGGCGCAACACCCTTTGGTGCTGGAACTGCGCTACCTGCGCGATTTCAAAGGCACTGACATTGCGCAAAGGTCCATGGACGAAATGCAGGGTCAGCGTGCATTGACCCCCGCTCAAACGCAGAGCTGGTCGAATCAACTTCGCCAACTCATTCCCAATGTGCGCGACGGTGAACGTCTCACAGGCGTCTACACGCCACAAAAAAGTCTCCAGCTGTATCACCAAGATCAGTTGGTCGGCGAGATACGAGACGGCGAGTTGGCGCAACGCTTCATGGGCATTTGGTTAGCCCCTGAGACTTCCCAGCGTCAACTTCGCCAGCAACTCTTGGCAGGTGCTCAACCATGAGTCTTTTCATGCAACCCATGAACCCACCGATCACCCAGTGGCAAGGCGTTAGCGTATGGCTGATCGGGGCCTCGACTGGCATTGGCCTGGCCACAGCGAAAGCTTTGCATGCCAGCGGCGCGCGTGTTGTTGTGTCGGCCCGCAACGCCGAGTTGTTACAACAATTTGTCGATGCGCACCCAGGTGCACAAGCGGTGGTGTTGGACGTCACAGACAGCGCAGCGATCACCGCTGCTGCGCGCTATGTCCAAACGCAACAAGGTTTAGATGTGGTGATGTACTGTGCCGGTTACTACCAAGCCATGCGTGCCGCAGAGTTTTCGTTGTCTGAGATGGTGCGCCACTTGGACATCAACTACACCGGTGCACTGCGCGTCTTGGATGCCGTGTTACCTGAGCTATTGCCACAACAACGCGGCCACATCAGCTTCATTTCAAGCGTGGCTGGCTTTCGCGGTTTGCCTCAAAGTTTGGCGTATGGCCCCACCAAAGCAGCGCTCATCAACTTGGCAGAAGCCTTGTACTACGACGTCTCGCGCCATGGCATCGGCGTGAGCTTGATCAATCCAGGATTTGTAGAAACGCCTCTGGTCGCCCACAACGACTTCCCGATGCCCGCGCTCATCTCCCCCGAAGAAGCTGCCACTGAAATCATCAAAGGCTGGCGCAGAGGAGAATTTCATATTCACTTTCCAAAACGCTTCACGCGCGTGCTGTTGTTGTTGCGCCTGCTGCCCTACCGCTTGTACTTTGCCTTGGTGCGACGCACCACGGGCTTGTGAGACGACCTGATGTCACCCTACCTAAATCCCGCCCCCACCGCTGAAGCCGCGCTGCATGCCGTGGTGGATTTTTTTGAGCACCTGCAACCCTCCGATGTTGCGCATTTGGATGCGCTCTATACCGAAGATGCGCTCTTCAAAGACCCCTTCAATGAGGTACAGGGGATTGCGGCAATTGCGCGCATCTTCACGCACATGTTTGACAACCTAGACGCCCCACGCTTCGTCATCACCCAACAAGTGCAGCAAGGCGCGCAGTGTTTTGTGACGTGGGATTTCATCTTCAGCCTGCGCAGCGTCAACGCGAAACAACCGTTGATCGTTCGCGGCGCCAGCCACTTGGTACTGCGGGACGAGGGTGGGAAATGGCGCGTGGCAGTGCATCGCGACTATTGGGATGCGGCCGAAGAGTTGTACGAAAAACTGCCCGTGGTGGGCAGCTTGATGCGCTGGCTGAAGCGCCGCGTGAACAGTTAAACCGGCGCCGTATCTTTGAAGCTGGGGCGTTGCGCCAAACGTTCATAGAGCTCGCCCAGGCGGGGGTGCGTACCCCGCCAGTCGATGGTGGGAAAACGAAAATCCAAGTAGCCCAAGGCGGCGCCGACAGCAATGTCTGCCAAGCTCAGATGAATGCCCACGCAGTGGCTGCGCTCTGCCAGGGCGCGGTCCATGGCGCTCAGGCTGTCATGGATTTTTTTCATCTGGCGCTCAATCCATGCCGGGCTGCGTTCACTGTCTTTGCGCCCGGGCCAGGTGGCTTCTAAGCGCGCCAAGATGGCCGCATCTAACAAACCATCGGCCAAGGCCTCCCAAGTTTTGACCTCGGCACGTTCGCGTCCACTGGCGGGAATCAGCTTTCCCACAGGCGAGAGCGTGTCCAAATATTCCACGATGACGCGTGAATCAAACAAGGCCTCACCGCCTTCCATGACGAGACAGGGCACTTTGCCCAAGGGGTTTGACGCCGCGATGGTGGTGTCAGCGGCCCACACGTCCTCGGTCACAAACTGATAGTCCAGTTTCTTTTCGGCCATGACGATGCGCACTTTGCGCACGTAGGGGCTGGTGATGGCACCAATGAGTTTCATACGTTGTTCAACAAATCAATCGGGCCTCTATCTTATCCAAGGTGCGTATACATGTGCCTAGACACGTGCACCTAAAATTGCAGGATGAGCACCCCCCACAGTACCCCCTCCAGCGTTTCCCCGGTCACCGCCCTCTCCCCCCTCGATGGCCGCTATGCCAGCAAAGTTGCGGCTTTGCGCCCCTTGATGAGCGAGCAAGGCTATATGCACCGCCGCGTGCAAGTGGAAGTG
>JACCED010760968.1_pt1 | contig 19272 bp, 19 predicted proteins | sample 7455021 | NCBI WGS metagenome assembly JACCED01 (sample SAMN15323456, study PRJNA562643) | freshwater metagenome | isolation source: river surface water | place: USA:Blue River Watershed | collected 2017-08-19 | reverse complement strand
GAATGCTGTGTAGTTCTTTGGCTGCCATGGCAAGGCTTTCTAAATCATCTTTGGCCATTTCACCTTCGCGATCGTATTCACCTTTGTTGATCAAGGCAATGCTTTCTTCGTCGGCAAACTCTTTGATAGCGTCTTTCTTCATCAACTTGCTCTTGCCTGTGGGCCCTTTGGCGCCAATGGCACGCTTGGTGCCAGCTGGACGACCTTTTTTCTTTGGCTTGTCGCTTGTTTCTTCATCATCGGTCTCTGCCTCGGGTTCTGGCTTGCGAGTGTAAATTTTGCTGTAACCAGTGTCCTTGACATCATAGCGTGGGTGCTCGTCCTTGTGAGCAAACATTGATTTGGCCACTTCTGGATCAAACGCTGTGCCTGCACTCTTTGATTTCGTTTTATCTGCGGCGGCTTTCTTCATGGTTTCTTTTTTGTCGCCATCTTTGTCTAGATCTAAAAAGTCTGGCTTGGCTTTTTTCTTTTCACCAAGACCTACCACATCTGCCTCGCGCACTGTTTCCATGTCTCCGTCACCGTCTAGGTCGGCTTTCTTTAATCCAGCGGCACGGGCTTTCATCAAGTTACCTGTGAACTTGTTGCCTTCATCCATGTCGGCTTCGTCCATCTTGTCATGTTTGGCACGGATCTTGGCCATGGTCTCTTTGCTGGCGCCTTCTCTGCCAGCTTTCTGTAGGGCCTTCATGCCAGTCTCGCCGTATTTCTTTTTACCAAGATATGCTTGCAGTGCGCTCTCATCGGTCTCTTGTTCTTTGACTTTTTTTTCTTTGGCAAACGCCCGTTGTAAATCTTTAGATAAATCTTTTACTACTTTCTTTGCGTTGACTGATTTTACTGTGGTGCCTTTTGCGCCCAAAGGATAGTCGCCATGACGGCTGGGCGGGGTCTGACTTTTGTCCATTTCTTCTACACTTTCCTTGGCACGCAGTTTGGCCAACACAGCACCGGCCACTTTCTCGCCACGCTCTTTGGAGCCATAACGCTCGCCTGCGCTCTTGGCGATCTTGGAGAATATTTTTCCAGGCTTGCCAATGTCTTTGCCAGCTCTTGCCTTCTTGGCCGAATAATCACCAGTGCTGCCTTCGGCCACTGCTGGTTGAGCACTCTCATTTAACTCTTGTTTCTTGGCCAGATCTGCCAACTTTTTGTTTAGGTCATAAAAAAATGTCATCTTGTTATCCTCTTGGGTTGGCGCCGGTAGCTGGCTTTGGTGGTCGTTTGACCTTGGTCATTGGGCTCGAAGTACCCATGGGCAAATCATTTGTGGTCTTGGCTGGAGGTGTTTTACCACCGGCCACAGTGAATTCACTGCGATACGCATTTTTCAACACAGCATGTTGGTCATAGGGTGCGGCATAATCTTTGCTGAGTGCTTTTTGTTCTGCATCTGGAGCGGGATAGTTTGTGTCGGTGAGAAGATCCTTGTTTTGATCTTCAATTTTTTCTTTCTCGTCTGCCATGCTGTCTTCATAGGCCGTGGTCAACAAACGGATACGGTTTGGATCAAGTCCTAATAATTGAGCAATTTGCTGGATCTGTGGCTCAATGGCTGGATAACGGAATTCGCAATCCATGCTCGAAACGCTTTCGTTGGCATGTGCAGGAAAGTCTGCAGGCTTGAGCTGTATGGGCGTCTTTTTGACCGCCGACACTTTGACTGGATCAAACTGCTTGAGCTTTTCTTCCAGCGCCTTGACCAAGGCGGGCTCGACATCACCTACAATTTTGACGCGATAATTGTAGGTTCTTTGGCTTTCTGCCAGGTATTCTTGAAAATTTTTCATATTTGTATCCCTATATGATATTTATGCTTTGTTATTGTTTTGGCTCTGCGAGCCTTTGATCATCTCTAGCAAATCATTGCGGCTCAGTACTTGTCCATGTGCTGTTTGTGCGGGTTCGTCACCTTGCACATCGCGGTCCAATTTGACTTTTTTCATCTGTAGCTCAACCATTTTTAGCTTTTTGTTGAGCTTGGCAGTCTTGGCCGTGAGTGCATGACCCAGCATGGTTCCAGCCACAGCAAATATTTCGCTGGCATATCTACTGTCTACATTGAAACCCAAGTCCATCAAGTTGTCAAAGGTTTCTTGGGCTTTGTTAGCCAGTTCATCCATTTCTGCATCCGACGCATCTAGACCACGCACTGCGGGCAGGGCTTGATCGATCTTGTCTATGGTAGCATCGATTTCCTGCAGAGCTATCTGCGTGGTAGGAATAGATTCAGGTTCCGTGGTTTCGCTAGTGCAACCTGTGGGCGGCAAATCAAATAGTTCTTCCAGTTTACGGGTCATACCCTATTTACCGGTCTTTTTGCTACCTTGGTGGAATATTTGATCTTCGTTTATGACCCGGAAAGTCAAGCCATTGCGTCGGGCCCATTTGGTGGCAGCATCCCATTTGGCATAGTTTACTGCTACCACAGCGCGATCTCGATCTGAAGCTTTGCTTTCTATCAGACTTTGTTTTTTGGGTTTGATTTCAATCAGTTCAGCACGAGTTTGATTGTTGCGATCTTTATAGGTCACAAAAAAATCTGGCACATACATGCTCTGTTTGCCTGTGACAGGATTACGGTAAGGTATGCTGATACTTTCGCTGGCCCACTGAACTATGTTGTCGTTGCTGTCAAGAAACATCATAAAAGTCATTTCCCAGCCACTGCGATATCTGGGCTCACGTTTGCCCACATACTTTTCTTTGTTTCGGATTGTGTAGATGCCCTGACGGAAATTGGCCATGATTATGACCTTATGTTTCTGGCCACGTAAAAATTAGGTGTCACTGCTGTATTCAAGCCCAACAATGTACTTGAACTACGATTGTTGTTGAGATAATAGGAAAGGGTCAATGTCAACTCGGGCTGGCTCTGACCTTGGATTTGTTGTAGCAGAGTCATCACAGGAATAGAACTTTGAGAACTGATTCTAAAAAGAGTCACTGTGAAGTTTCCAGCAGCTTCTTTGGTATCAAACACACTGCAAAAATAACTGTAAACAGCATCGTACTCCTGTGCTGGTACATCGGCCGTATAAGCATAAAATTCATCAAAAATTTTGACGGTGCTGTCTGTTTTGGGATTGGCGTAATTGACTGTGGTGCCCATGCTAGAATCCTATTTTAGAATTGGGCCCCAGTATTCCTTGACCAGTATTGGTCTGACCAATGCCTGTGTTGAGAGGCGGTGCCTTGGGAAACAACATTCCATTGCCGGTATTGACCACGGCACGCACGGCTCCAGGCAGACTTTGTTGTAGGATTTGTTTGGATGCTTGCTTGGCTTCTTGATTGGCTATGCTGCGAATATCTTTGCCTTTGAAAGTTTCGTATGCTGTTCCAGCTTTTTGAACAGCACCAAGAATGTTTTGTAAACCACCGCGTCCTGATGTCAATGCTTGCAAGTCTTCTAGCACGCCAATTCCTGCATCCACTAAGCCGCCTTGACCAAACACTGTGGCTGTGCTTCCAGGACGAGCCAGGGCACTACGAGTAACGTCATAGTGATTGGGATCAGCGAATCCAACCACGGTGTTGCTGGGTTGTTGGCCGCCCACATATCCTGAATAATATTTCACAGTTTCATATTTTATGCTCATGGTATTGGTCATGATACCGCTGCCTTGACTGTAATCAAAGGTATCGTGTTGCCAGTTTGTGATCATAGGGTTGATCAGGACCCAGCTGGCAAATTTCTTTTGATTGAGGCCATAAATTTTGATATCCCTAAAGAACGGCGGCTTGTTGGCTGTAAGGCTGGCTGGGCCCGGAATGCTGTCAGCATATCCTTCTCCGATGTACCCCCAGTCACTGACCTGGCGACTGTTTTCATAGATGTCGCTGGTGTTGTACCCAAATCCATTTTGTAAAATCTGCGATCTACCAATGCTGCCGCTGGTTGCCACTGTGTTTTCGTAGTTCTGACTGGCATCCTTGTAGTAGTATGTAAAATAGTTATACCACATGTTGCGAATCAAGTCACCTTGATCGTCATTGAATACCACGGTCACTGGTTCATAGTCAATCTTGGTTTGAATCAGTCGTTTTCTATTGTACTGATTCATGGTATCTACAGTGATGCTGTAGTTGGGCAATTGCACTGTCTTGACCATCATGCCTATGGTGGCAATGTCGTCGTTGCCAAAAGCATTTTGCAGCGCAGGAATTTGTCCAGTGTTTATGTTAAAGAAAACATGGAATAGAAATTTGTAACGAGGGGTCAGCTCGTAGCCGTTGGTTCTGAAAGTTTTTGCAGCGTGGCTGTAGTCTTTGAGACCGTCGGCGCCAAAGAACCCTTTGAGGAAATCTTCGCCGAAGTAACTCATTTAGGTTTAACCGAATCCGCCTACACCAGTAGCAACATCTCCAAGTGTGCGGCCAACAACTGCACCTACACCAGATCCAACAGGATATTGGATAGCGTTGTCAAAACGTATGGTCAATGCAATTCTAGCATCTTCGCTTGTGGCATAGTTCATTTCGCCGTAGTTGACGCCTTGCAGGTAGCAACCATAGATTTCCCAGTCTTCCAATACCACAGGTTCATTGGCACCATTGCCGCCATCCAACACCTGGAAGCGTGTCAAGAATTTGTAGTCGATACCAGAACTTGCAGAACTTTGTTCCATGAAGTCTAATTGTTTTTGTAGTTGTTCGCCAACCAGTCTAGACACATTGCCGGCTGCATCATCGCGCAGGTTAGTGGTAAGATCTTGCCACTGATATTTGCCTGCTAGTTTTACTGTGCTGTTGTAGATAGGAAGATCAATGTTTTCAAACGTGACATTAGGACGTGTAAAGTCGATGACCTGTTTGGTTAATTCTGTTGTGGGTGTGCTAACACCAAAATTTTCGAATATCACTCTAAAGCGATATTTGAGTTTGGGCATGAGCAAGCCTTGTACTGGCGAGCTTTGATCACTAGCCAAAGGCACTGTCATTTTGCTTAACGATGAAACGGCCATTTGTTCTTCTCCTATGTACTGTTATTTATGCTAGGGGATAGGGGCGGTTTTTGGCCGCCCCGTTCCTTATACTGATTGGTTAGCAATCTCTCCAGTGTTCTTGATACGAACTGGAATGTAGATAAATTCCACTGCTTTCACAGGTTCAATAGCAATATCTACATAAAGTTCGTTGCGGTCGATACGAGCTGGTGTGTTGTTGGTCAAGTCACATACCACCAAGTAATCATAGATACCGCGCTTGGCCACTAAATCAATCATCAGGCTGGTGATAGCATTGGTGATTTCGTTGCGTGTGATTTGATCATTGGGTTCAAACAAGAACTGTTTGGCGATCTCTGTCAACCGTCCGCGAATAAATGCTACCAAGCGTGCTACGTTGATACGATCCAGGGCCGATGTCAATCCAGTTGTAGTCTTGTTACCAAAGTTAGTGATACCCACTCCAGGAACAAATGTGATTGGGTTGATGCTGTTTTCATACAATACATCACGCAAGCCTTGGCGTACTCCTAAACTTTCAAACTCACCAGTTTCTGTGCTGATATAACCAATCTGGGTGGCGTTGTCAATGACTCCGCGACGTGTTCCTGCTGGAGCCAACCATGGATAGGCCACTTCGTCACTGCGTATGATCGTGCGGATCATCATGTGACTAGGCGGCTGGACCACTGGGCTACCACTCAAATCGGTGGTCTGACAGCTGGGGTAGAACACACCGCTGTAGACATCGCGCGAGATCAATCCGTCGGCTGTGGGTAAGCCCTCACCATCGTTGTTGCTGGCCCAAGTCAAGATATCTTGTGGTGCCAAACGCAATGGTGTGTCGCCAATCACAAACGCTGTGTTGTTGCGCTCGTTGTTGAGTGCTATCAAGTTGGGCACTAGCTCGGGATATTGTGGGCAACTTATCAAATTGAACACACGCTGTTCTTCGCGAGCCGCTGTGCTGGTATCAATTCCAGCCTTGAGTGCCTGAACAATTTGCACACGTTGAGCTTGACGTCCCATGTAGGGGCTACCATTGTTCTTAGTTGGGTTTTGTGTGACCCAGGCATTTTTCTCTGTGGGCAACGTCTGATCTGGAAAATTAGAAGCATTGAAATAATTGACCTGGAAACTCTTGACATTGAACCCACTTCTGCGTGTGTTCCACAACAAGGTACCTTGTGGATACAGAGAAGCATCCGGTGCGTCTAGATCTAAATAATTGCTTTCAATCAATCCACCCGTACCAGAAATAGGAGGAAATGGATCACTGATAGGATCTGTATCACCGTTGGGAGCCCAGCGTGCATCAGCAAACAATATACCATTTTGTGTGGTTTGATCGGTGTTGTCTATCAGTACCCACTCATCATTACCATTAACTTCTTGCCAACGGCTGAGCACTGGATAGTTTTCTAAGTCGCTGGTGTCAATCCAAAGATCTCCATACACCAACGGTTGGTCATTGGTTTGTGTTGTGGGTGGAGTGGTTGAGAATATTGGACCTGTGGCGTTGGTGAGAGACAGGTTGTATCCACGCATGTCATTGGTCACATTTTGATAGCCCTTCCAGACGCCATCGCTCTGAATCATGATATCCACTTGATTTGTGGCAGAATAATACCATAAACGTCCATTGTCGGGGTCTTGGTCTGGGGCTGTGTCGCTGGGCGTGTAATTGAATAAATTTCCTGCACTACCTGGGGTAACAAAGTAGCTTAATAATATACCATTGTAACCGTTGACTTCCGAAGCAAGTCGACAAAATGGAGTGTTCAAACTAAAACCAGCGGCGTCAAGCGGAGTTCCTCCACCAGAGACGGGTCTAAGAGTTATATTGCCGCCAGCACTGTGGGTAAACACAATGTTACCAGAACTGTTTATAGATGCCGATACATAGTTGTATCCAGTTTCTCCAATGGCTGCGCTTACCGCTTGGCAGAAGTCCTCAGGATTAGAACCTGTCAACGTGGCGATGATAGGCGTCTCGCCGCCGCCAACGTTGTTTGGGCTTCCGGGTATTGAAAAAGTAATTTGGAATGCTTCACCTGGAGCGAAATCTCCATCGTAAGGCACAGTGGTTCCGGTAACAATAGTTGGACCGGTAGCATAGCGTTCCTGGATTTCTAATTCAGCAACGTCAGGGGTTTGGTATCCAGGATCAGTGACTGCGCAAGTGGTTCCGGCTGGAATGTTCTGGCCGCCACCGGTGGGATCCAACACGTAAAGAGACTGTGGCGAAGTACCAAGAAACAATGGACATGCTTGTTGTACCCATGTTCCCAAGGCAGCATTGTATTTTTTCATGATCAAATTGGTGCCCTGGTTCACGTTGTTGGTTTTTACCCAGATAGATCCAGTTGGAGCAGGTGTAGAACCGCTGCTGTTCCAGCGAGGTTCTTGATAGTTTGGAGAATGTAAAAACGTGGTAACAATGTATTGTCCTGCTGTGATGCCCAATGCTGTCAATGGTGTTCCGGTGCCGTTGTTGATTGCTATGATACCAGAATTGCTGGCTGTGCTACCATCGTTGGTGGCTTCCGAGGTTCCATACAAATACAATTTTCCACCAATGGTAGCAGCATAAACTCCAAGAATATCGGCATCATTGATGGCATTGGCCAAGCCAGTAACTGTGTTAGGTGACACAGGAACAATGACTTCTTCGTCGTTGATAAAGATACTGTTGCCAGCAGTCAATGTTGCAGGTGCCTGTGTGCCTGTTATTGTGGGCCAAGCAGTTTTCCAATCATCGCTGCCAATTTTAACCCAGGTATTATAAAGACCGCTGAGATAGGTAGAATTGGTCTGTGATGCAGTCGGGCCGCCGCGCTTGTAATATATAGGATTGTGCATCTGATCGTTGATCATGGGCGTAACAACCGCGTAATCACCAATGGCTCCATATCCGTCTATGGGTTGTGTGGTGCCTGTGTAAAGATTTGTAGTATCAGTCAGCACTGTTGGAATTTTATTGGTAAATGCAGCCGTAGTTAAATTCCATTCAAAAACACCCCATTGTGTGCTGGATGTGTCCAACCAATAAGTTCCGTCCTCGGGCTCTCCAAGCGGTCTGGCCAAGGTCGCTGTGAGTTCACTGAGATCAATGTCGGCACGTTGAATATAGCAACGGTTTGACACGCCCAGCGCACTCCAGGCTGCCAACAAGCCGTACTCGTTGAGCTCGTAGCCATTGATGGGTGTTCCAGCTGTGGTCTTGGAAAAGAAGGGTACGCCAAATGTGGCAATAAGATCTCGTTGGCTGGTGATCAAATATGTCTTGTTAGCGTTGATTGCCAGTGTACCAGCAGCAACTCCTACTCCAGCACCAGAAGCTTTGTTCTGTGCAGTTGCCAATAAAATATATGGAACCGAGTTGGTAGCGGCAGGAATATATTGACTTTCGTCAATGATTGTGACTTCTACGCCTGGTGATGTTAGTGCCATGGTAAATCCTTTTTCTAGTTACAGATATTTATTGAAAAAGGCAAAATCTTGCTATTGTTCGTGCCCTTAGGTAAGGTTTAATGTTAAATATCATACTATGAGACCTGTGTGTTCAGCTTGTAATCAGCGTGCTTGTGCTATAAACTGCTATCGTGGAGAAAAGGTTTATTATCGCAGTCGTTGCGACTACTGTATACGGCGCAAACGCAATCAAAAATTGCCAATCCCGAGATGGAAAATTGCAGGTTACAAGAAAAAAACCCAGTGTGACCGCTGTGGGTTTCGTTCCAAACATGCCACACAAGTCATGGTCATGCATGTGGACGGCAATCTCAACAATACATCATTTAGGAATTTAAAAACTGTTTGTTTGAACTGTGTGGCCGAAATCAAACGTGTGAATCTTCCCTGGCAGTTGGGAGATCTTGAACCAGATGTGTGAGTTGTGCGTACAAGTGATCCATGGTGCTGTTGTTGTCTAGCACTGCATCAAAGTCGGTGCCAATCCAGGCAGTTTCGCTGGCGTGTATGTTGAATCTTTCTAAAGCAATTTTGCTGGTAGTCCATGCAATATTTTGAGATCCAGAGTTCACTATTTCAGCATAATGATACCATTCTGGATCTGGGCCACGATGTACCCGCACCACGATACCGCCGGCTTTTTTGATGGCTGCTATTTCATTAGGAAATCTGCAATCGCTAATGACCACGTCATCGGTGGTTTTGCGCAGTTTGTTTTCCAGGCTGGCTATCCAGGTATCATCATGAAACCCACGGCGCACTACCTCTGTGCCCCAGTGTTGCAATACCCAGCGCGGTGTCAAATTAGGCATGCCCAAGCGTTCGGCCCACCACGGGTCTACTTGTTCACGCCAGGCTCGGCTGTGTTTGGTGCGCCCTTCTAGCAGTTCGCGATCCCAACCAAACACAGCACTGACAGCATCTTTGAGTGTGTTGGCAAAACTTTCGCGTCGGAACTGGTGTATGTTCACAAGATAATCTGCCACAGTGTCTTTGCCTGCGCCTATGAGTCCGCATACTCCAATGATCATTTGATTTCCTTTACATTTAAATGTTTGAGTGTGGCCTGTAGCATGTCAATTTGTCTCCGGCAATCTTCTAGAGCATGGTGGCTGGTAGATGGTTTGGGCAGATTCGGCCATAGACTGTAAACAGTTCTAGCGTCACGCACATTGTAAAACTGCCAAGGCAGGGCTTTGCCATAGCTCTTGTAGGCATGCTCCAGGATGTTCATGTCGTAAGTAGGACCGTTGGCCCAGACAAACTTGTGTTGCCAGGCCAGCTTGCCAAGACTGTCTAGGGCTATGTCCAAGGGTACACGACCTTCTTCGCAGAATGCTTCTGCCTGTGCTTCCTTTTGTGTTGACCACCACTGTAGTGTTCCTTCTTCTATGGCGCGATTTTCCTGGCTTTCCAAAGTGATGCGGGCATAGTAACAACGATCATAGTAGCCTGTTCCAAATGGATTGAAGCTTTGTGCGGCTATGGTCAGTATGGTGGCATCTGGACCGGTGGCCAGGCCTTCTATATCGATCATCAAGGAAGTGCTCATGCTGAAAGTATAGCATGAATTTTGGAATTAGTCTATGGTGTTTAACCTATGACCCAGGTTATGGGTTGGCTGCCGTCCACGTAGTTTTTCAGACCTTCGATCAGGAGATCCATTTGTGTCTGCGCTTCGGTTTTGAGCTGTGTGCCGTTGAGTTGGCTGCCGCCTTGTGGGCCAGCATACTGTCCAAATTTTTCTCTTGCTTCACCAATGATCATCTTGCATGCAGCCACCATGTAGTCGCGGATCCATTGTTGGATCTGGAAGTCTTGTAGTAGATTGAATTCGGGTTTCAAGTTGTAGGTCCAAAGCAGTACATTCTCACCTGTGCCTTTGGGATCGCGGATCAGTTGCAGTTTTTTGGTCACTGGATTCCAAGTATAGTTCATGTAGGCGCCAAACATACGGCCGGCCAGTTCCACATATTGGCTGTAGAAATCATAGGTGGCAAGACCTCCGGCCACGTTGAAGTTCATAAGGTACACATTCATTGATGCCTGGCTGAAAGGATCAAAGTTACTTGCGAACGGACCGGTTGAATCACCAAAGGTTCTGCGGAAGATTTGACGCACAGTTATTACTTCCTGTGGCAAGGTATAGATATTGACATTGGTCACAAGTTCCATGAAGCTATAGCTTTCTTCATAGGCATTCTGTGCCCGTTGCCGATAGGTGCCAATGGTACGTTGGTATGCTGTTTCGTAGTGTTCTGCGTCCAGTTCCAAGTCTACGATCTGATCGCCCAAGGTCAAGCGCACATAATCAAACAGTTGTTGTTTGAGTGTTTCTAGGCTGTTTTGTGCTTGGGTAGTCTGGGCTGTCATAAAGGGAACTCCGTGTTCCCTGTATTTACCAGGCCTTGAGTATGATCAAATTCTCGTTGCCACGCCCGTTGTACTTGGTTTCTGTGGCCTTGATATCTTTAAACACCTTGCGTGCTGCGGGTTTGCCACCACTCAATAACTCTTTGAGTTGTTCTCCAGGTTTGCGCAGAGTTTTTTGCAGGGTCTGCACAGTATCAAAGCCCACTATGGCACTGCCTTTAACGCTGAATGTGCCTATGTGAGTATCGGCCATGACATGTATGAGTTTGCGTTTTTTGGTATCGTATAACCAAGCTTCGCTGGCACCCACTAACTGTGCGGGTGCGATGCTGGTCAATTTGAGTTCAGCAAAGTCTTTGAGATATTTGAACTTGGCACTGAGCTTTTCTGGGCTGACAGTTTTCTTGGCACGTGGTTTGCGTTCCACTTTCTTGATCTGCACGTAGTTGCCACAGTCTGCAATGACCTGCTCGATAAACTTGACACACTGCTTGATTTGATTTTTATTGAGATGGCTGTAGCCTTCCACAAGGTCAGCGTCGGTGCCTTCCAGAACTTCCTCAAACTCGGCCAACTTGATTTTCCAGACATCAGCGATAGTGCCCACCATGTTGGGACTTATGTTCATGCCGCGGATCTGTGCAATGGGTTTCCAGTCTGCAGTCATTTTGGCACCTGCCGCAATAAAATCGTCAAACATGCCTTCTAGTTCACCAGCACATTCTGACACCTTTTCACGCAAATGATCTTGTATGGTAAGTTTTGCCACGGCTACTTCGGCTTCGTCGATGACCTTTTTGACTTCTTGTTTGATTTTCAGCATGTCAGCAATTTGATTGTCTACCAGACACTGCTCATGTTCCAGGAGTTCCAGACCCATGAGATTCATTCTACACACCCAGGCCGGTGTGAGTCGCACTGCACCATCAGGAATGCCGCGGAATACCTTGGCATCCTTTTCTCGACCGTTGACCGTAAGCCACTGGCAGATCATGTCCTTGGCATCTTTTTTGCCATAGTGGTAGTTGTACCAGGCAAAAGCACGACCTAAACTGCTGACTCTGTTTTCCGTGGTGGGTTGGAATTTCCAGACCGGTTCTGGACCTACGTATTTGAAGTCTGCGCCTTTGGGATTCAAAGGTTTGATCACAGTTGTGGCTCGTGCGTTCATAGGTTCTCCTAAGTGTGTTAGATTATTGTAACACCAGTGCCTTTTTTGGTCAACCGCCCAAAAGTGCCGCGAATGTTAGGTGTTGCTCCAGATTGTTTATCAACTGGTCTGCTTGTTGTACTAGCTCTTTGTATCTATGAGTTTGCCTGCGCAACCTACGGCATTCCACGCTTTCCATGTCTGCGGCTACCATGGCCTGATCTATGGTCCTAACCATTTTTAACAGATCTGCACGGGCCACTTTGTTTTTAATTGTGGCTATTTGGCGTTCTGCACGATCCAAGCGTTGATATAATTCATCCATGTTTGTAATTATAACTGCTTTGGATTTACTGATCAATTTGTCCCATAAATATACTACTATGCCACGTTTGAGCTTATACCGACCTAACCGTACCTACGATTATCAATACATTGATCGCAACATAAGCGAAATGTTTACTGTAGGCGGCATCGATATCTTTGTACACAAATATCTTGGACCGCAGGTCGGAGATGTAGGCGATGCCGATGCTACTTTACCGGTATATGATCAACAGAATCCATTGTTTATAGAGGACTTGCTGTTGTTGGAAAATCGTGATCGCGCTTATGATCCCGATATCTATATCATGCGTGGTGTGTACCGGACACAAGACATAGATTTTGATCTCACACAGTTTGGTCTGTTCTTGAATGGTGATACCTTGTATATCACATTTCACTACAACGACATGATTGACACTCTGGGTCGCAAACTTATGAGCGGCGATGTGATAGAAGTACCAAACTTAAAAGATTATCATCCATTGGATCGTACCAAGCCTGAAGCCTTGCCTAGATATTATGTGATCCAAGATGCCAACTTTGCCAGCGAAGGATTTAGTCAGACCTGGCAACCGCACTTGTGCGTATCAAAGCCACACCCATGGTCAATGCACAAGAGTTTAAACAGATTACCGACAAACCGTTTATGCCCAACAACATATGGGATCCGGGTAACTTTTATCCCAGCAACGAAATTGTCAACTATGGTGACAAATATTATCAAGCCATAAAAAATGTTCCGCCGGGTACAGACATAACCAACACCGAATACTGGAGCGAAATACAAAATCCAACCACCATCACAGATGGCATGAGTACTCGTCCTCGAGATTTGACCATCAATGATGCCATACTCACACAGGCCTATGCCGAGGTTCCTTATTCGGGTTATGACACTGTGAAATTTTATATTCTTCCGACTCGCGCCGGTGAACCAGCAAGCTATGGTGTGACCAGCACCAGCAGCACAGACGTTTTGTCCAGTGGAGAAATTCCCACCGACGGAGATGTCACTCCGCAAGGATTTGGATATACCCTAGGGTACCTTTCGGGCTCCAAAGATCCAGAAACTGGTTATCTCATTCCGCCCAACGGATTACCTGTTACTCCTGGCGTGAACTTTCCGCCTAACCCCAGCACTGGAGACTATGCTTTGAGATTGGATTACTTTCCCAATCGCTTGTTCCGATATGACGGCATTCGTTGGGTCAAGATTGAGGATGATGTACGCACCGATCTCGACTTGGCGCAAGGAGCCCTTACTCAGCGTGCCAGCTTTGTCAACAATGCCTACACAGTATCTACCACAGACATGGGCAACATACCCAGTCGCCAAAGTCTTAGCGAGATTCTCAAACCCCTGGCCGACAACGGCGATGCCGGCGGTAACCTCCCGCCCAACCCCCGACCACCAGGACGATAAATGCCAACATTTACTGGACCATCCTTCTTTTACGACGAACAAATACGTCGGTTTCTCTTGCAGTTTGCTAGAATCTTTTCTGGCTTTCAAGTAGAATATGGTCGTGATGAAGAAGGCACCAACCATACCTTGGTTCGTGTGCCGGTTCGTTACGGTGATTCGAGTCGTCAAGCACAAACAGTGTTACAGGACAACAGTGCCAACACGCTCAATGCCACACCGTTGATGACTTTTTATATAACCAGATTAGAATACGATCGTCCTAGAATTCAAGATCCTACCTTTGTCAGCACCATAGCGGTACGCCAGCGCACTTACGATCGTAACACTGATTCTTATGAAACAACACAAGGCAACGCATTCACCATAGACCGACTTATGCCGGTGCCTTTTAAGCTTACTGTAAATCTTGATATCTGGACCAGCAACACTAATCAAAAAATGCAGATCCTGGAACAGATCTTGGTGTTGTTCAATCCCAGCCTAGAAATACAAAGTACAGATAACTATCTTGATTGGACCAGCCTGAGTGTGTGCAACCTTGAAAGTACAAACTGGAGCAGTCGAACCATACCTGTGGGCACAGATAACCCTATTGATGTTTCTACTTTGACCTTCAGCATGCCAATCTGGATTTCAAGTCCTGCCAAGGTCAAGAAACTGGGTGTAGTTGAGCGCATTATTGCTAGAGTGTTTGATGCCCAGGGAGACGCTTCTGATGCCATCTTAAACAATGATCTGTTGTTGGGCACTCGCCAAGTATTCACTCCCTATGGTTACCAGGCCTTGTTGATTGGCAATCGCATACAGGCCTTGCGTCAACAACAAGTGGTGGAAAATGGCAGTTTAAACCCGGCAATGACAGCTCCGCAAACTCCTGCTGGCGTCGCTACATCACCCGAATTGACTCTTGCCGAAGAAGAACTTGCCAAAATTGCCTCGGCACAGGAAGAACTCACTGCGATTTTGAATCGAGATCCTGCTTTGCCTGCCTTGGTTCAAGAGCAATTAAATGATGCCTTGGCTCAATTGGATGCTGTAAAAACCTATGTGCAGGAACAAATTGAAGAGCTCAACACGCCCGAGATTCCTCCGCCCGAGTCGGGTCCGTACAGCACATCAGAAGATCCGGATCCAGCATTGGCGCCGCCGGTGAGCCCGCCCAGCAACCTGCTGTGGCACAGTGTGGTCGGTGTATATGGAGTTTTGCGACCCGGAATCAGTTTGATGAGATTGGAGCAAGAAGACGGGACCGAGGTTGTTGGTACTATTTCTTATGATCCCACAGATGACCGTTTCTTGCTGTTTGATGTAGACGAGGATAGTTTACCACCAAACACCTTGTCTCCTGTAAACGCTGTGATCAATCCGTTGCGCAGCGGACCGGGAGACGGGTTAGATTCGGCTTTGCTTGGTCAAAGATACTTATTAACTGAAGCCACTGGATCGTGGGACGGTTCCAGTCCTGTGGCCTGGCAAGGCGAAGGCGGACAACCGTTGGTTGCCAATGCCAACGATATCATTGAATTTGATGGGTATCAATGGGTAGTGGCATTTGATAGCACATCCAGCCCCAACAATCTTCAATATGTAACAAACATTACCACAGGCATACAGTACAAATGGACTGGATCAGCTTGGATCAAATCATACCAAGGTCTATATCCGGGAGGACAATGGAGTCTAGTGCTGTAAACGCTGTGGGTGTGTGGTTCTATGCTGTGGATACCCACAGATATCTTTACCTCATGAGAGATGATCCTAAACATCCAGACACCTGGGGGTTGCCTGGCGGCAAGATTGACGCGGGAGAAACCTTGATTGATGCTATCAATCGCGAATGCCGCGAAGAGCTAGGCACCATGCCAGATTATATTAAATTGGTACCTTTAGAAAAATTTACTACCGCCGACGGTGGCTTTTCATATCACACATTTTTTTGCAGTGTGCCCACAGAATTTGTGCCCAAATTAAACCACGAACACACAGGATGGGCATGGTTGGCTTCGGGTGTTTGGCCCAAACCCATGCATCCTGGTTTATGGTCAACTGTGAATTTTGATGCGGTTAGAGATAAAATCTCTACCATAGAACAACAACTTTAATTTTAAAGTCTTCCGACTACGATTTCAACTGTGCCTGTCTGGCCATTGAAACTGGATACAGCCTTGCCAATTACTGTGCCCATAGCAGGGTTGATTTCAGCTCTAGCTCTACCATTTCCGGCACTTACCATCATGTCTCCGGCTTCAACAGATCCTTGCACTTGAACGGGGACACGTCCTACCAAGGCCACTGTGGCCACATGATTGCTTTCTAATCCCGAATTCATTTTATAAGCCGGATTGGTACTTATAACTCCTGCTACTTTGGCCGATGCCTCGTGATTACAAATTGTAACTTCTGCTGATCCTCCAAACATGACCACTGTGCCGGGCAGATAGTCAGCATCGGCGGCATAACATTCAGCCAAGTCGGCATACAGAGCTGTGGTTGCCTGTGCAAATATAGTGTTGTATCGCAAATTGGTGCTGCCAATGTTGGCCGTGCTGTTGGCCGTAGGCATGATGTTTGCACCGGTATTGATATTACCTGTACCGTTGGGTGCTAGGGTAATGTTTCCATTGCTTCCGGTAATAACACTGAGTGCACCTGTGACAACAATGTTTCCAGTAACATTAAGATTACCTCCCAAAATGTTACCTGTGGCGCTGATGAACCCAGCAGTGACAATATTGCCACCGGTGATATTGTTTGTGGCTGTAACTGTGTTTGAAGAGACCTGCCCAGCAGTTACAATATTACCTCCAATGACATTGCCCGTGGCAGTTAAAAGCCCCGCTGTTACAATATTGCCGCCGGTAATGTTGCCCGTGACGTTTAAAAGTCCAGCAGTGGCAAGATTGCCACCGGTGATGGTGGAAGCAGATAAAATTACTCCAGTGGCGCTCATAAATCCAGCGGTTATGATATTACCGCCAGTGACATTGTCTGAGGCTGTGACTGTGTTTGAAAAAACAAATCCAGCAGTAATAATGTTGCCACCAGTGATATTACCGGTGGTCACGACTGTGTTTGAAGAAACATATCCAGCAACATTTACACCGGTGTCGCTAAAAACATAAACATTAGCTACTCCATTTACGCTGCCAAGCACATTTCCGCCGCTGACCGGAATATTGAAAGAGGTAGTTCCGTTGATTAACTCCGAAGATGTTCCTATGTTTGCAACAGCAACAACTCCAGTTAGCCCGGCACCATTGCCGTAAAACTGTCCTCCGGTTATGTTGCCTGTGGCTGTAATATTGCCTGCTGTGATAAATGAAGCGGATATACCAGCGTTGGCTATGACATTTCCGCCGCTGATTTGAAGATTACCACTGACCGCCACATTGCTGGAGGTAAAAGTAATTTCGTCACCAACATTCAGTGTTTGTATGGTGTAATCGCCGCTGATGCGTTTGTAAGTTGCCATGTCGCTTCCTTGTTATGCTATTTAGCCAAATATCTCTTGCAAAAACACATGCCAGTCCAGGCGTTTCAGGTTGGGCACGCTGTCAAACTGTGGAATATTGGCTGTGGTTGTTCCGTGTACTCGGACAAAATTGGTGGCTGGAAAATCTTTGGTTATTTGTGTTATTTGTTTGATCCAATTACCAGTATAGGTAGGAGGAGCATCCACTCGTTTGTAAAATTCTGTGCCTGCATATAAATTATTGATTTTGTTTTCTGCACTGGGCCCCAAGTCAAACCCCAGCATGAAAACGGTTGTGTGCCCATGCTTGGCTGCCAGATAGGTAGCAATAGGGCCAGAGCTGTATCCGTAGTAAGGACCTGATACACCGCGGGCTCCAAGTCCTTCAATGGGTCTGCGTGTGTAAAACTGATTCTTTAATGCGTAACCACTTTCCTGTATGGCTGCAGCTATAGGACGATCTGTGGCCACCAACACATCTGGAGTGAACTCTCTGTAGATGGCATTGCAACCGTAAATTTTTCCGTGTTGTTGCAACCGGGTCAAATCTAGGCCTTGCCGACTAACACCGTTGCCCAATACAAATGCTGTGGTCATAAAAAATCCTCACAGTACTTAGCTGTGAGGATTTTAGGTCGATTACAAACTGTTAGGATTTGTAATTTTCTACTATTGCAAGGTCAAGGTTACCTGTGCTGAGCTGACTACCCGAAGCCCAGGTATCAACTTCTGCACCAGACTTGGCTGTTACTCCTTCGTCGCTGAAGAAGTTTGCTGCAAATTCAACATCATTGACAACTTGTGCATAGTTCCAAACATCGCCTGTATCGGCGTTGCCACCGGTGGCGCCGCCAGCAAAATTCTGCAAGAACTTGTTGGTCAGTTTGCTGATTGCTGTTTCTGTGGAGTCATTGCTAAAATAGCTGATACTCATGTTGCCTGCTGTGGGGCTCAAATCGCTGGTGAGAACGCAGATTCCTACTGCATTCACACGACCTGTGCCGGTGTTGCCCAAAGCACCTGTGGCTGTAAAGATTGTGCCAATTTGTGCGTTGGGTGCGCCATATGCGGCCCAATCTGTATTGCCAACTATCGTGATGCGATATGCGCGGCCTTGAACTAGTGCTGTTCTTGATGTGGCATCTGCTACCAAGAACTTATGCGCACCTTTTTGACGGATGATATAGCCATCGGCTTCAGCAAAGCCTGTGACAAACACGCGGCACTTGACGATTGGATAATTTGCAGTGGCCACAGTAGGGGGTTGTGTTCCACCAACTACACCAAGATACTCTGTGGAGCTATCCCATACTGGACTAGGCAACACAGGATTGGTCAAACTTGCCAAAGCATTGAAACCAATGTCTACACCAGGATTTGCACCTGTGCTTGAATTATAAGCAGATTCAGTGATTTTTTTAATTTTGAGAGGACGTCCCATTTTGTTTTCTCCTTTAAAGAAGCCCAATGCGGGTTCTAGCCGCTACGCAGGGGGTTAATGCCTGCATAAAACGCCTTATTGCGTTGACATGTATTTATGGTGCTTTACAAAATATAATCCGTACACCTACATTTCTTAAATATTGCCATGAACACAGAAGAACTTATAAATGCCGGCAACGCCTGCAGAGAACAAAACGATCCCGAAGGTGCTTTACAACATTATGCTCAAGCCCTGACCCAGGATCGTGCATCGGCCTCGGCATTCAACAACTATGGCAATGTGTTGCGAGAAATAGGCGACCCAAAGGGCGCCATACCGTTTTTACAACGGAGTATACAGTTAGCACCAGGTGCCACTACACCAAACTTTAATTTAGCTGTGGCTTACTTGCTAGACGGAGATTATGCTCGCGGGTGGTCACAATACGAACACCGCTGGAACTTTGAGCACCTGGCAGGGACCTTGCCAAACTTTACTCAACCGCGTTGGACTGGTCAAGATCTCAAAGATAAAACTATATTGGTTTGCCAAGAACAAGGCCTAGGCGATACCATACAATTTGTAAGATTTATTTTTGGATTGTACAATGCCGGGGCAAAAGTTATTTTACAAGTCAACGATAATCTGGCACCGTTGTTTGCAGGCAGTGCAGTG
>JACCED010088188.1_pt1 | contig 19276 bp, 15 predicted proteins | sample 7455021 | NCBI WGS metagenome assembly JACCED01 (sample SAMN15323456, study PRJNA562643) | freshwater metagenome | isolation source: river surface water | place: USA:Blue River Watershed | collected 2017-08-19 | reverse complement strand
GAGTCGTATTCGAAACCGAAGGCGCTGGTGTAGGGGAACTGTTCTTTCTTGACGAAGTTTTTGGCGCGAATTTCGGCTTTGTCCATGCCCAGCTTTTGCGCCAGCACGTCGACCATGCGCTCGATCAGGTAGACCGCCTCGGTCACGCGGAAGGAGCAGCGGTAGGCCACGCCGCCCGGGGTCTTGTTGGTGTAGACGCCCTTGACCGAGCAGTGCGCGGCCGGGATGTCGTAGCTGCCCGAGCAGATGTGGAAGAGCCCGGCCGGGAACTTGGTGGGGTCGGCGCAGGCGTCAAAGGCACCATGGTCGGCCACCACGTTCACCCGCAGGCCCAGGATCTTGCCGTCGGCAGTGGCGGCCAGTTCGCCGTCCATGTGGTAGTCGCGGGCAAAGGCGGTGGTCGAGATGTTCTCCACGCGGTCTTCCACCCACTTGACCGGGCGGCCCAACACGATGGAGGCCACGATGGCGCACACATAGCCGGGGTAGACGCCGACCTTGTTGCCAAAGCCGCCGCCGATGTCGGGGCTGACGATGCGCACCTTGGATTCGGGAATGCCCGAGAGCATGGACACGACGGTGCGCACCACGTGCGGCGCCTGGCTGGTGATGTAGGTGGTCAGGTCGCCCTTGATCGGGTCGAAGCTGGCCACACAGCCGCAGGTCTCGAGCGGGCAGGGGTGCACGCGCGGGTAGTACATGTGCTGGCTGACCTTGACCGGCGCATTGGCAAACGCCGCGTCGGCCGCGGCCTTGTCGCCCGCTTCCCAGGTGAAGATGTGGTTGTGGTGCTCGCGCGGGCCGTGGGCGCCGCTGGTCTTGCCGGCCAGGTCTTCGCGCAGCACGGGGGCGTCGGGCTTGAGCGCGTCGTAGGGGTCGATCACCACCGGCAGCTCTTCGTACTCCACCTCCACCGCCTCCACCGCGTCGGCGGCGATGTAGCGGTCGTCGGCGATCACGATGGCCACTTCCTGCATCTGGAAATGCACCTTTTCGTCGGCCAGCACTGCGGCCACGTCACCCGCGAGCGTGGGCATCCAGTGCAGCTTCAGCGGCTTGAGGTCATCGGCCGTGAGCACGGCGTGCACGCCGGGCATGGCCAGAGCGGCTTCCTTGTTGATCTTCTTGATGCGGGCATGGGCCACCGGGGCGCGCACGATGTCCATGTGCAGCATGCCGGGCATCTTGATGTCGTCGACATAGTTGCCCTTGCCCTGGATGAAACGGGCGTCTTCCTTGCGCAGGCGCGAGGCGCCCATGCCAGCCAGTGCGATCTCGCGGGCTTCGGCGGTTTGTACGGGTGCGTTCATGTTGGGTGTCTCCTGCGTGTGTTTAGGCAGTGGCCGTGGCCTGCTCTTGCAGCTTCTTGGCGGCGTACTGCACCGCCTTGACGATGTTCTGGTAGCCGGTGCAGCGGCACAGGTTGCCGCTCATGCCCATGCGGATCTCGGCTTCGGTGGGGTTGGGGTTCTCCTGCAGGAAGCGGTAGGCGCGCATCAGCATGCCGGGGGTGCAGAAGCCGCACTGCAGGCCATGCTCCTGGTAGAAGCCTTCCTGCACCGCGTGCAGCACGCCCTTGTTGGCCAGGCCCTCGACGGTCAGCACTTCGCTGCCGTCGCACTGCACCGCCAGGTGGGTGCAGCTCTTGACCGAGCGGCCGTCGATGTCGACCGTGCAGGCGCCGCAGTGGCTGGTCTCGCAGCCGATGTGCGCGCCGGTGAGGTTGAGCTCCTCGCGCAGGAAATGGATCAGCAAGGTGCGCGGCTCGACCGCTTTTTCCTGCTGCTTGCCGTTGACGGTGACGTTGATGAGTTTTTTCGCCATGGTGTGTCTCCTCGGTGGGTTTACTGGCAGCGCGCCCAGGCTTTTTGCAGGGCGCGTTTGACCATTTCGCCGGCCATCGCGGTCTTGTATTCGGGGTCGCCGCGCAGGTCTTCGGCAGGTTCACAGACCGCCATCGCGGCCTCGGCGGCCTTGGCGACGTTCTCGGGTGTGAAGGGCTGGTTGAGCAGCGCGGCCTCGGCGGCCTCGGCACGCAGCGCGGTCGGCGCCACATTGGTCAGGCCGATGCGGATGTGGGTCACGGTGTTGCCGCTCTTGCGCAGCACCACCGCGCATCCCGCGGTGGCCCAGTCGCCGGTTTTGCGCTTGAGCTTTTCGTAGGCCCAGCCGGTGCCCTGCGCAAACGCCGGCACACGGATCGCGACCATGACCTCGGTCTCCTCGAGCAGCGTCATGTAGGTGCCGAGGAAAAAGCCGTTGGCCGCGACGGTGCGGCGGCCGTTCGGGCCTTCGAGCACGAATTCGGCGTCGCAGACCAGCGAGAGCGCCGGGTGGTCATTGCCCGGGTCGCCGTGGGCAATGTCACCGCCGATGGTGCCGCGGTTGCGCACCTGCGGGTCGGCGATCAGCTTGGCGGCTTCTGCCAGCAGCGGCACCTTGGTCTGCAGGACGGGGGAATTGATCAGGTCGTTTTCCACCGTCATCGCTCCGATGACGACGGTGTTGCCTTCTTCGCAGATGCCACGCAGCTCGGGAATGCGGTTGATGTCGATCAGGTGCTCGGGCTGGGCAAAGCGCAGCTTCATCATCGGCAGCAGGCTGTGGCCGCCGGCCAGCAGCTTGGCGTCAGACCCGTACTGGCCCAGCAGGGCCACGGCCTCACCCACGCTTTTGGGGGCGTGGTACTCGAAACGCGGTGGGATCATGGTGTCTCCTGAAATTGATTTGTCTAGGACAAAATCAGTTTAGGACGAACCGAATCCCTACGCCAGTGATGGGATTTGGCGGGATTTCTGCATGAAATCAGGTGTTTTTCGCACGAAATGCACGTTCAAAGGCACGAAATGACGAGAACAAGCCGTTTGTGCGGAGCAATCGGGGAAAACACCGCCCTGGGGAAATGTCCTTAGTGACGGCTCGACAAACCCAGGGCCTCGCGCAGTGTGGCCAGCGCGTTACGCGACACCGGAATCGGCTCACGTCCACCCTTGAGAAGCAAGGTGGTCTTGCTGCCTTCGCGGCCCAGACCAGACACGCCCTGCAAATTGACGATGAAGCAGCGGTGGACGCGCATGAATCGCGCCGGGTCGAGGCGGGTGTGCAGATCGCCGATGCTCAGGTTGCAGAAGTGGTAACCCTGGCGGGTCAGCACGCGGGTGTAATGGGCCTGCGACTCCAGACACAGCACATCATCGGCATCGACAAACACCACCTGCTGGTTGCTCACCACGGGAATTCGCGTCAGGCGAAGGTTGTTGCCCGACACCTCGGCCGTTGCGGACGCTTCTGGTGCCTGACTCACCACCTGGGTCACGTCGTAGAAGACCAGCACGAAGCCCGTGGTGCGGTTGTCAGCATCCCCCAGGCGCGTGACCTTGATCAACAGGACCTGCTCGGGGATGTTGATGATCATGGTCATCGGCGTGGCATTGGCCACGGGACAGGCCGAAGCCTGGTCCAGCAGAAAACCGACTTTGGGCTGGGAGCGCTCGGGATGAAACGAGGTGACGATCCGGTCAAAAGGCTGCTTTTCGTCCACTGGCAGCACCTTGCGCGCGAAGTCATTCATGGCCAGCACCTTGCGCTGGGCATCCAGATGAATCACACCCACCTCGAATTTTTCAAACAAGTACAGGCTGCTGTGACCTGGGGCGTCGGTGTCCATGGCTTGTCTCCTGCACCTGTCTTCACGCCCTGTGGAGGTGGGCCGTGCGCGGTGTTTGCTGGTGCATTCTAGCCAGCGTGGGTAACAGACACAGCGGGACCAAGGTCTTGCGAATGGGCAAGCTGCACAGGCTTTGGTATGGTTAGCGCTTGTGATCCCCCTCTGCTCCACAGGAGTCACCGCATGAACGCCCCTCTGCACCGCGAAATGCCCGAAGGCGCTCTGGACAGCACCCGCGTCCTGAGCGATGTCACCCAGGCCTGGGACAGCAGCATCCTGAGTGCGCTGAAAAAATACATCGAAATCCCGGCCAAGTCGCCGATGTTCGATGCGGACTGGGCCGCGCACGGCCACATCGAGGCCGTGCTGCGCAACGCGGCCGACTGGGTGCAGGCCCAGAAGGTTGAGGGCCTGAAACTTGAAGTGATCCGCCTGCCCGGGCGCACGCCGGTGCTGTTCTTTGAAGTCGATGCCACGCGCGCGGCTGGCGAGGGCAGCGCCCAGACGGTGCTGATGTACGGCCACCTGGACAAGCAGCCCGAGTTCAATGGCTGGCGCAGCGACCTCGGCCCCTGGACCCCCGTTTATGAAGACGGCAAGCTCTATGGCCGAGGTGGTGCCGACGACGGCTACGCGGTGTATGCCAGCATCGCCGCCATCCAGGCGCTCAAGAACCAGAAGACACCGCACCCGCGCATCGTCGGTCTGATCGAGACCTGCGAAGAATCGGGCTCGTACGACCTGCTGCCCTATGTGGATGCGCTGCGCGCCCGCCTGGGCGATGTGGGCCTGGTGATCTGCCTGGACAGCGGCGCGGGCAACTACGACCAGCTGTGGCTGACCACCAGCCTGCGCGGCATGGCCAGCGGCACGCTCAAAGTCGAAATCCTGACCGAGGGGATCCACTCGGGCGACGCTTCGGGTCTGGTGCCGTCGAGCTTTCGCATCATGCGCATGGTGCTCGACCGGCTCGAAGACAGCCAGACGGGGCGTCTGCTGCCGGCCAGCTTTCATTGCGAAGTGCCCGCCGATCGCCTGGCCCAGGCCAAAGCGACTGCGGCGATCCTGGGCGACGAGCTGTACAAGCGTTTTCCCTGGGCGCACTATGACTGCGGCGGCTCGACCACCTTTGCCCTGCCCACCACCACCGACCCGGTGCAGGCCCTGCTCAACCGCACCTGGGTGCCGACGCTGAGCGTGACCGGCGCCGAAGGCTTTCCCTCACTGAAAGATGCAGGCAATGTGCTGCGTCCTTACACGGCCTTCAAGCTCAGCCTGCGTCTGCCCCCGCTGGTGGATGCGGCCCAGGCCGTGGCCGAGATGAAAGCCCTGCTCGAAGACAACGCGCCCTACCAGGCCCGGGTGACCTTTGAGGCCGGCGGCGCCGCCACAGGCTGGAACGCGCCCGTGGCCACCTCGTGGTTCGAGCAGGCCCTGAACGCGTCCAGCCTGGCGCATTTTGGCGCGCCCGTGGGCTACATCGGCCAGGGCGGCACGATTCCGCTGATGAACATGCTCAGCCAGGGCTTTCCGAAGGCGCAGATGATGGTGTGCGGCGTGCTCGGCCCCAAGAGCAACGCGCACGGGCCCAACGAGTTCCTGCACGTGCCCTACGCGCGCCGACTCACCGCGGCCGTGGCCGAAGTCATGGCGCGCATGCCTTGAACGGTTGTGGGAGTGCGCCCCTGCGCGCGAAGGCATTCGGCCGCAGGGGCGGCCTCCCACAGCACGCTTGCAGGAGCGCGCCCGCGCGCGCGAAATTTCAATGCTGCTGTTTCTGCTTGAACCACAACCAGACCAGCGCACCGCCGGTCAACCCCACCGGCAGCAGCGAACCGATGTTCAGCCAGGTCCAGCCCTGCGTGGTGACCAGTGCACCCGAGGCGAACGACGTTACCGCCATGGTGGCGAACACGAAGAAATTGATCGCAGCCTGGCCGCGGTCTTTTTCTTCGGGCGTCCAGGCTTTCATCGAGAGCGTGGTGCTGCCGGTGAAGAGGAAGTTCCAGCCCACGCCCAGCAGAAAGAGCGACAGCAGGAACTGGTGCAGGTCCACCCCAGACAGCGCGATGGCGATGCACAGCAGATTGAGCAGCACGCCCACGCCCATGATGGGCAGCGCACCAAAGCGCTTGATGAGCGAGCCGGTGAAAAAGCCCGGCGCGAACATGCCGATCACATGCCATTCCAGCACCAGCGCCGCGTCACTGAAGGCGTAGCCGCAGACCTGCATGGCCAGCGGTGTGGCGGCCATCAGCAGGTTCATCACGCCATAGCCGAGCGCTGCAGCGGCCGCGGCCACGATGAACACCGGCTGGCGCATGATCTCTGAGAGCGGCCGACCACCCGAAGCACCGGCCTTTTTGGGGGGCACAGCCGGAAACCGGATGAAGGCCATGAGCAGCATGCCCAGTACCGCTACACCGGCCAGCGCCAGGTAGGCCCCCACAAATGGTGTCTCGGTCAGGCCTCGCGTGCCCGAGGCGAGGTTGGGCCCGATGATGGCGCCGATCAGGCCGCCAGCGAGCACCAACGAAACGGCTTTTTCGCGGAAGTCGGGCGCCGAGAGTTCGGCCGCCGCAAAGCGGTAGAGCTGGCCGTTGGCGCTGTAGTAACCGGCGATCACGGTGGCCGCCACCAGCAGCCAGAAGTTGTGGCTCCACGCCGCGTATGCCGCCAGCAAGGCCGAGCCCAGCGCCACCAGCAATCCGAGCTGGAAGGACACGCGCCGGCCCCAGCGGCTCTGGCTTTTGGCGACCAGCCCGGTCGAGAGCGCGCCGCCCACCACATAGCCCATGACGGGCAGCGTGGCCATCCAGCCCAGCGGCGCCATGGACAGGCCGACCAGGCCGTTGATGGCGATGAAGGTGACGTTGTTGGTGAGGAACAGGCCCTGGCAGAGTGTGAGCAGGATGAGGTTGGCGTTCATGCCCCCCAGTGTATATCCCTCGATCAAAGTCTCCGGGGGTGGTCCGAGCTTGGGAAGGGGCCGGTCACCTCATGCTGGGGTACCAGAAATCGGCGACCGGCCCCTTCCCAAGCTCGGACCTTTGTGTGTTGACGGAACGGGAACAGGCGCAAACGCAAGGGCTGTCGCGTGGGGCTTGCGCGGGCCGATTTCTGGTACCCCAGCATGAGGCCCGTGCAAGCCCCACGCGACAGCCCTGGAAAACCATTCAGACGGTCAACGCCGCTAACACAGCCAGCGGCGCCGTTTCAGCCCGTAACACCCGCGAACCGAGCGTCACAGGAACAAAACCGAACGACAAAGCCAAAGCCTCTTCGGCCGGACTCAAACCACCCTCCGGCCCACTGAGCACCACCAGCGGCTCGCTACCGGCAGCGACAGAAGCCAGCGAACGGGTCCCCTGCGCCAGCGACAGGACGCACCGTTGCCCCTCTGAAGTGGGGCGGGCCAGCCAGTCGCTCAAGGAGACCGCCGGACGAATGGCCGGCACCCGGTTGCGCCCGCACTGCTCGGCCGCGGCCACCGCCACGCCTTGCCAGTGCGCGAGCTTCTTGTCGGCCCGCTCGCCCTTGAGCTTGAGCACGCTGCGCTCGGCCAGCAGCGGCGTGATGCTGGCCACGCCCAGCTCGGTGGCTTTTTCGACCAGCCAGTCCATGCGCTCGTTGGCGGTGATGCCCGCCAGCAAGTGGATGGCGCGCGGCGCTTCGCGTTCGATGGCATGGTGCGCACCGACTTTCACATCCACATCGCTGCGACCCATGCGCGTGACGGTGGCCTCGAACTCGCCACCTTCGCCATTGAAGAGCGTGATCACCGCACCGGGCTGCAGGCGCAGCACCTGCACATGGCGGGCGGCACCGGGCGGCAGACTCAGAGCCTGACCAGTGACCAGCGGGGCAGGGCAGAAAAAACGGGGCATGAATTCACATCCGCCCGTAGGCAAAGCCGACCTGCGGGGTGGTCCCTTCGACCTCGTCGATCAGGCGCAGCAGGGGCTTGAGCTCGCGGTAGCGGCTGGCGGTGGCGCGGATGTAGGCGATGAAACGCGGCGCGTCGGCCAGGTATTTGGGCTTGCCGTCACGCAGGGTCAGCCGCGCAAAGATGCCGGCGACTTTCAGGTGGCGCTGCAGGCCCATCCATTCCACGGCGCGGTAGAAGGCGCCGAAGTCGCTGTGCCAGTCTTCAAAGTCCAGCAGGCCGGCCTTGCGTGCCTTTTCCCAGTAGCGGATGGTGATGTCGAGCACGAAGTCTTCTTCCCAGCTCAGGAAGGCGTCGCGCATCAGGCTGGCGATGTCATAGGTCACCGGGCCATAGACCGCGTCCTGGAAGTCCAGCACGCCCAGCTGTTCACTCTGGAAGGGCATCATCAGGTTGCGCGGCATGAAGTCGCGGTGCACATACACGCTGGGCGCGGCCAGGTTGCGCTGCACGATCACGTCAAACGCCTGGTCCAGCGTCTCGCGCATCTTGCCCTGGACCGCCAGGCCCTTGTGCTGCGCCAGGTACCAGTCGGGGAACAGGCTCAACTCGCGGCGCAGCAGCGCTTCGTCATACGGCGGCAATTCGCCCGGACGCGAGGCCTGTTGCCACTGCACCAGCGTGTCCACCGCCTGCAGGTACAGGGCCTGGTTGGCCGGGGGGTTGTCGGCGTCGATGGCCGACATCATGGTCTGGTCGCCCAGGTCGGTCAGCAGCATGAAACCGTCTTCGCGCTGCCAGTCCAGCACCTGCGGGGCGCGCAGGCCGGCGGCCTGCATCAGGCCCGCCACCTGCACGAAAGGCTGGCAGTTTTCCTTGTCGGGCGGTGCGTCCATGACGATGCGCGTGTCGCCAGCCGCAGTATCGATGCGCAAATAGCGCCGGAAGCTGGCGTCGGCCGAGGCGATGCGCAGGCTGTGCGGCAGCAGGGATTGTGAGGGGGTCAAGGCGTCCAGCCAGCGGCCAAACAGGCTTTCTCGCTCGGGGCTGGACCAGGTGACGGTGCGGTCTGTTACAGGTTGGCTCATGGATAATCCATTTTATGCAATGCCCCATCGGCATTGCGACCGCATCGCCCAACCCACCTCTGTCTTCACCTTGTCCTTGCGACCTCTCACAGCCTTGAATTGTCCGCCCGCCGTCTGGCTGGTGGCGTTGTGCGTTTGGCCTGGCTTGGCATTCGGTCAGGCACAAGGCATTCAACTGCGCAGCAGCCCCCGCTTGCAGGAAAACCTGTCCGAGCAGGAAAGCCGCAAGGGCGTTACCCACGTCGAAGCGGGGCAAATCCGACTTCGCCCGGACATGGACCTGGTGCTGGAAGACGGCGCCATGATCCGCCGCCCCGGACTGGTGGTCCGTGCAGACCGCATCGTGTACGACCAGAGCCAGGACCACCTGCAAGCGCAAGGGCATGTGCGGCTCAGCCGTCAGGGCAACCTCTTCGAAGGCCCCAGGCTGGACTTGCAGGTGGACAGCTTCCAGGGTGCGTTCGAATCCCCTCGCTACCGGCTCTCGCAAGGTGGTCACGGCGACGCACGCAAAGTGGATTTCGTTGACGAAGACAGGATGGTCGCCCATCAGGCACGCTACACCACCTGCCGTGCCACTCCTGGTCCGGAATGGCTGCCCGAGTGGTTCATGAAGGCCACGCAGATCAGCACCGACGCCGCCGAAGGCATGGGCAAGGCCGAAAACGTTCAGATCCAGTTTTACGGCTACCAGACGCCGACCTTGCCCGATGTGAAGTTCCCGCTGGAGTCCAACCGGATGTCCGGCCTGCTCGCGCCGGTCGTGGCGATCGATTCGATCAGCGGGATTGAAGTGATGCAGCCCTACTACTGGGACATCGCGCCCAACCGGGATGCCACCTTCGTCACCCGGGCCATGAGCAAGCGCGGTGTCGGCCTTGAGAGCGAATTCCGGTACCTCGAGTCCGACTACAACGGGCAGGTCCGGCTCAACTGGCTGCCCCACGACGCGCTGCGCAAGGACAACCGCTGGGGTTTGAGCACCCAGCACAACGGCAGCATCGACACGGGCGTCGACGGCATTGGCCGCCTGGGCGCGGCCCTGTCCATCAACCGCGTCAGTGACGACATGTACTGGCGCGACTTCCCCAGGACTTACCTGGGTGCCTCGGGCCAACTCGGTGCCCCCGTGGCCTTGACGCAGCGGGTACTGCCCACCACGGGCACGGTGTCCTGGGGACGCGACGGTTTTTCGATGGTGGGTCTGGTGCAGCGCTGGCAAACGCAGCAGGATGTCACCTCGCCCATCACGCCCCCTTATGACCGGGCCCCGCAAATCACCATGCGCTATGGCAGGTGGAACGACCATGGACTGGACTGGTCTGTCATTGGCGACACCACCCGGTTCGAAGCCGATTACAGCCGGATCCCCAACGTCTCTGCGGCCACACTGGCCAACTTGCGCAACGGCACACGCAGCTACACGCAGACCCAGGTGAGTCGCCCCTGGATTGCCCCCTGGGGTTACATCACCCCGAAAATTCAGCTGCACGCCACCCGCTATGACATGCAGTCCCCGCTCAGCGATGGCAGCTCCTCGGTCAACCGCGTACTGCCCACCTTCAGCCTGGACAGCGGCCTGACCTTTGAACGGGAGACGGCCTGGCTGGGCAAGAACCTGACGCAGACACTGGAGCCCCGCATTTTCTATGTGCGCACGCCCTTTGTGGATCAGAGCATGCTGCCGGTTTACGACACAGGCCTGACCGACTTCAACCTGTCCACCATCTACAGCGAGAACCCCTATGTGGGGCAGGACCGGATCGTGGACAACAACATCATGACCTTTGGCGTCAGCAGCCGGCTCTTCGACAACACCAGCGGTGCGGAGTTGCTTCGCGTGGGCATCGCCCAGCGCCTGCGGTTTTCCGATCAAAAGGTCATCCTCCCCAATACCTCAGAGGAAAAAAAGGGGCTGAGCGATTTGCTGCTGGGTGCGGGCACACGCTGGAACGATCAATGGTCATTCGACGGGGCCGTTCAGCTCAACAACCAGACCAACGAAGTCCGCCGCTCGACGCTGCAGACCCGCTACAACCCGGGCCCCTACCGCTTGCTCAACGCCGCATACCGCATCAACAAGGACCCTGCCAACCCCAGCGAACTGCTTGACGTGGGCTGGCAATGGCCTTTGAGCGACATCCGCTGGAGCAACCGGCCTGACGATTCCGGCGTCAAGGCCGGCGGCCAGGGCCTGGGCGCCGATCGCTGGTACAGCGTCGGCCGCATGAACTACAGTTTGCAGGACAGGCGCCTGGTCGATACGCTGGTCGGGTTTGAATACGATGCGGGTTGCTGGCTCGGTCGCGTTGCCTTTGAGCGCCTGCAAAGCACGGTCAGCACCGCCACCACCCGCATCATGTTCCAGCTGGAACTGGTGGGCTTTGGCCGCGTGGGCGTCAGCCCGCTGGACAGCCTGAAACGAAACATCCCACGCTACCAGTACCTGCGTGAGCAACCGACAACCCCCAGCCGATTCCTGCAATATGAATAAATTGCTGCCCCGCACCTGTCATCTTGTGACAGCCATTCTGGCTGGACTGGCTTGGCATGCCCTTCCCGCCACTGGCCAGACGGCATCGTCGATGCGGTCTGCCGATTTCATCGTGGCGGTCGTCAACAGCGAGCCCGTGACCAACAGCGAGGTACAGGCCATGCGCAACCGCCTGCTGCGGGAACTGGCCGCGCGTGGCGCATCGGTGCCTCCGGCCCAGCAGCTGACACAGCAGGCGCTGGACATGCTGATCAATGAAAAAGCCCAGCTGCAGCAGGCCCAGGAACAAGGGATCAAGATCGACGACGACCAGATCGACCAGGCAGAGGCCAACGTCGCGGCCAACAACCGCTTGACGCGTGAAGCCTTTCACCAGCGGCTGACCCAGGAAGGCATGACGGTCGCAGCGTTTCGTGACCAACTCAAAAAGCAGCTGACCCTGTCACGCCTGCGCGAACGCGAGGTGGAGTCGCGCATCCGCATCTCCGACACCGACATCGACCAGTTCATCCGTGACCAGGCCCAGGGCTCTCCGGACGCCACCCCTGAACTGAACATCGCCATGATCCTGGTGGCCGTGCCGGAAAACAGCAGCCCTGCTGAAATCAAGACCCTGGAAGACAAGGCCAGGGACATCGCCCGCCGCGCACGCGCAGGCGAAGACTTTGCGCAGCTGGCCAAGACCCACTCGCAAGCCTTTGACAAAGGGGCCAAGGGCGGTGAGATGGGTCTGCGCACCGCCGACCGCTACCCGGAGCTGTTTGTTGAAGCCGTGCGTTCGCTGCCTGCCCAGGGCATTGCCGGTCCGGTGCGCTCCGGTGCGGGCTTTCACATCCTCAAACTGCTCGACCGTCGCCAGGCCAGCGCCGTCATGACCGTGGTGCAGACGCGTGCCCGCCACATCCTGCTGCGTCCGACCGCACAACTCTCACGTGACCAGGCCGTGGCCCGCCTGCAGGAAGTGCGTCGCCAGATCCTGTCCGGCCGCACCGCCTTCGCCCGTGCTGCGCAGGAGATGTCGCAGGATGGCAGTGCCGCCCAGGGAGGCGACCTGGGCTGGGCCAGCCCGGGCCAGTTCGTGCCCGAGTTCGAACAGGTCATGGACCGCCTGCAGCCCGGCCAGATCAGCGAACCGCTGGTGTCCCGCTTTGGGGTGCACATCCTGGAAGTGACCGATCGCCGCAAAGTGGCTGTGCCCGAAAAAGAGCAACGTGACATGGCCCGCGCCAGCCTGCGCGAGAAGCGGCTTGATGAAGCTTATGAGCGCTGGGTGGAAGACGTGCGCGGGCGCGCCTACGTCGAAATGCGCGAGCCTCCCGAAGTGTCCCCGCTGCCTCAGAACAACGCTTCACCTCAACGCTGACATGAAGCACATTGCCCGCAAGCGCTTCGGCCAGCATTTCCTGTCGGACAGCGCGATCATCGACGCCATCGTGCGCGAGATTGCGCCTGCACCCGGCCAGACGATGGTCGAAATCGGCCCCGGCCTGGCGGCACTGACGCAACCTCTGGTCGAACGCCTGGGGCAGCTCACCGTGATCGAACTCGACCGCGATCTGGCCCGCCGCCTGCGCGAACACCCGCACCTGCGCGTGGTCGAGTCCGACGTGCTCAAGGTGGACTTCACCGCGCTGGCGCGCGACATCCTGCCCGCCAACTCCAGCCAGAAGCTGCGCGTGGTGGGCAACCTGCCCTACAACATCTCCAGCCCGATCCTGTTCCACCTGCTCGACCATGTCGACGCCATCGAGGACCAGCACTTCATGCTGCAAAAGGAGGTGATCGATCGCATGGTGGCCGAGCCAGCCACCGCCGATTACGGCCGTCTGTCGGTCATGCTGCAATGGCGCTACGCGATGGACAATGTGCTGTTCGTGCCCCCCGAATGCTTTGACCCGCCCCCGCGCGTGGACAGCGCCGTGGTGCGCATGGTGCCGCATGCCCAGCCCGCGTCACTCGACCGCACCGTGCTCGAAACACTGGTGCAGGTGGCCTTCAGCCAGCGCCGCAAACTGCTGCGCCACACGCTGGGCAAATGGCTGGAAGAGAAAAAGTTTGCCGGCACCTTCGATCTGCAACGCCGAGCCGAAGAGGTGCCAGTGGATGAATACGTGAGCCTTGCCCAGGCGGTTGTTGCTTGAGCATTTCTCTTTTTGTCGCGCCACAAAAACAAAGCCCCGCAAGCGGGGCTTTGTTTTTGAGCCAGAGGCCTGTGATCAGGCGGCGGCGAGCCAGTAACCAGCGTTGAAGGGGCTGCTCATGCGCAGGGCCAGCGGCGACACGTCCACCAGCTTGTCGGTCGGCATTTTTTCGCCTTCTTCCACTTCGGCTTCGGCGGCTTCGGCATCTGCGGCACGGGCTTGACCGGCCTGGGCAGCACGCGCCACGGCAAAGGAATAGAAGCAGCGGAAAGGAACCTTGCGGTCGGCCCAGTAATCGGCCGTGTCACGGAAGATGTCCAGCAGCTGTTCGCGGGCTTCCTTGTCGAACTTGACGTTGGCGGGAATTTGCTCGAGCACCACAATGAAGCCCGGCTGCGGACCCGACTTGTGCAGCGGGTCGGTCATGCAGTCGTACAGGGCATCGAAATTCTTGCCAAAATGGGTGGGCAAGGTGAACTGGGCACCGATCATGTCCAGCACGTCCTGCTTGCTCTGGGCATCGCCCAGGTTGGCATACAGGAAGTGGTGGCCCAGCTTTTGGGCGGCTTCCTGCAGGTCGCTCACGCGGTGGGCGCGGATCGATTGCACGATGTTCGAGCGAACGCCTTTGAGGGGCGTGTCCTGTTGTGTTCGCTGCACGGCTTCCATCTCTGTGGTCTTCCTGAAAATCAATCTCTAGTTCTTGGTCTGGACAATCACGCGAAAGCTCGCGTAATGGTCTGCGGTGTAATAACAGGCATCCGGTTGTTTCGGCACCTCGCCACCACACACAATGCGCCGGGCTCCGCGATCTCTCGCGCCAGGTGTCTTGACGGTGTATTCGCGGTAATAGCCCCGCGCCTGCCTGGGCAGCTGCCGTTCCCGATTCCCAAAAACAGTCCCGTCCTTCTCGTACGGAAAAGGACCGCCCTGATGGATGAGACGGTAGGTCTGCTGACCCTCTGCTGGCAACTCGCTGAGCGCCAGCGCGGCGCGGATCGTACTGTCGGATTCAGACTTGGCATGCACCAATCCAGTGCACGCCAACCCGGCCAGAGCCAGCACAAACACCGACCAGCGCCTGGAAACAGCGGGAAGCCAAACCACCACGAAAACACCTTTCAAGAGCACCGGGTTAACCCGAACACTCAAGGGCGCTAGTGTGATGCATTGCACAAAAAAAAGCAAGGGCCTGCCCATTAAACAGGCAGGTCAAGCGGTCTTTTCGACCCAATAAGTGAGCGCCAGCTGTCGTGGGTTCAATTCTGACCCAACGACAGCGGTCATGCCTCAGCGGTGGGCGTTGGCGTCGGCCACGGTCAGGGCCGTCATGTTGACAATGCGGCGCACCGTGGTGCTCGGCGTCAGGATGTGGATGGGCTTGGCCGCCCCCAGCAGCACCGGGCCGATGGCGATGTTGCCACCCGCCGCCGTCTTGAGCAGGTTGTAGGCGATGTTGGCGGCGTCGATGTTGGGCATGACCAGCAGGTTGGCACCGCCCGACAGCGCGCTGTGCGGCATGATGGCCTCGCGGGCGGCGGCGTCAAGCGCGACATCCCCGTGCATTTCGCCGTCCACCTCCAGCCAGGGCGCACTTTGGCGCAGCAATTCCAGCACTTGGCGCATCTTGACCGCGCTGGGCTGGTTGGACGTACCGAAGTTGGAGTGGCTGAGCAAGGCGGCCTTGGGCGCAATGCCAAAGCGGCGCATCTCTTCCGCCGCCATGACGGTGATCTCGGCCAGCTGTTCGGCGCTGGGGTCATAGTTGACGTGGGTGTCGACGATGAAGACCTGGCGGCCCGGCAGCATCAGGCCGTTCATGGCGGCAAAAGTGGTCACCCCGGCACGCTTGCCAATCACCTGGTCGATGTAGGTCAGGTGCATGGTGTTGTGGCCCCAGGTGCCGCAGATCAGGCCATCGGCATCGCCCTTGTGGACCAGCATGGCCCCGATCAGCGACAGGCGGCGGCGCATTTCGATCTTGGCGATCGATTCGGTCACGCCCTTGCGCTCGGTCATGCGGTGGTAGGTCTGCCAGAAGTCGCGGTAGCGGTCGTCCTGCTCGACGTTGACCACGTCGTAGTCCAGCCCCTCCTGCAGGCGCAGGCCGAACTTCTCGATGCGCTTGGCGATCACGGCCGGACGGCCGATCAGCGTGGGCCGGGCAATGCCTTCATCGACCACGATCTGGGCGGCACGCAGGATGCGCTCTTCCTCACCCTCGCTGTAGGCCACCCGTTTCTTGAGTGCGCGGCGTGCGGCCTGGAAAATCGGCTTCATGGTCGTACCAGAGGCGTACACGAAACCTTGCAGGCGCTCGCGATAGGCATCCATGTCGGTGATCGGGCGTGAAGCCACGCCACTGTCAGCAGCCGCTTGCGCCACGGCCGGCGCGATCTTCATCATCAGGCGCGGATCAAACGGTTTGGGGATCAGGTACTCGGGACCAAACGCCAGCGGCTGACCCACATAAGCCGCCGCCACCACTTCGCTTTGCTCGGCCTGCGCCAGCTCGGCAATGGCGTGCACCGCAGCGATCTCCATCTCCAACGTGATGGTGGTCGCACCACAGTCGAGCGCACCGCGGAAGATGTAGGGGAAACACAGGACGTTGTTGACCTGGTTGGGGTAGTCGGTGCGGCCGGTGGCCATGATGGCATCGTCGCGCACCGCCTTGACGTCTTCGGGCGTGATCTCGGGGTTGGGGTTGGCCAGGGCCAAGATCAGCGGCTTGGCGGCCATCTTGGCCACCATGTCCTGCTTGAGCACGCCACCCGCCGACAGGCCCAGGAACACGTCCGCGCCCTCGATGACTTCGGCCAGCTTGCGCAGATCGGTCTTTTGCGCGAACTGGACCTTGTCCTCGTCCATCAATTCGGTGCGGCCTTCATAGACCACACCGGCCAGGTCGGTCACCCAGATGTTCTCTCGCGGGATACCCAGCTTGACCAAAAGGCCAAGGCAAGCCAGCGCCGCCGCGCCTGCACCCGAGGTCACCAGCTTGATCTTTTTCGGGTCCTTGCCCACAACTTTGAGGCCGTTGAGGATAGCCGCGCCGACCACGATGGCGGTGCCGTGCTGGTCGTCGTGGAAGACCGGAATCTTCATGCGCTCGCGCAGCTTGCGCTCGATGTAGAAACAGTCGGGCGCCTTGATGTCTTCGAGGTTGATGCCGCCAAAAGTCGGCTCCAGCGCCGCGATGATCTCGACCAGCTTGTCCGGGTCCTTCTCGTTGATCTCGATGTCGAACACATCGATGCCCGAGAACTTCTTGAAGAGCACGCCCTTGCCTTCCATGACGGGCTTGCCGGCCAGCGGGCCAATGTCGCCCAGCCCCAGCACGGCGGTGCCGTTGGTCACCACGCCCACCAGGTTGCCGCGGCTGGTGTACTTGAAGGCAGCCGCCGGGTCCTTGACGATTTCCTCGCAGGGGGCCGCCACACCGGGTGAATAGGCCAGCGCCAGATCGTGCTGGTTGACCAGCTGTTTGGTGGCGGCAATGGCGATCTTGCCGGGGGTGGGGAACTCGTGGTATTCGAGGGCAGCCTTGCGCAGGATGGCGCGTTTTTCTTCGGCCTGGAGCTTGTTGCTCATGGGGATCTCCGTTGTTGTGACCACCCTCCGATTTCGTCAGGTGATATGGTGTTTTCCATTGTAGGCCTCTGACATGACCGTGGCATTCGGTTCAATACGTATCAAAGTCAGCAGGCTTTTGACCTGAATGCAAAAGTGAAGGCCCGATTCGTTCAGCGCAAGTGTTTGAACGCCTTGTGCTGCAAGGCCCGGGCGATGGATGTCTCGCGCAGGCCGGACTGGAGCCTGAAAGCCTCGCCTGCCTGCAAAGCCCCTGGCTGCTCTACCGCCAGATAAAACCCGCACCGGCCAGACTGCACCATCTCCTTGCCGGCACGTTCGTAACCGAGCACCGCATTGAACTTGGCGCAGGGCTGGCGCGGCTCGGTCACACGCAGCACCACGCCCCCGTCGAAACACAGACGGTCACCAATGAAAACATTGTGCTCATCCACGCCGTCCAGGCTCAGGTTTTCACCGAGCTGGCCAGGCACAAAAGCTTCCTCGAGCATGGACACACCTGCCACCAGACGCTGTGCCGACCACCAAGCCAGGTGAACGTACGGCAAGGCGTACACCGCCTTGGACAGGCCACCATGCACGCTCAGGTCGTTTTGCTCATCACCCTTCAGACCCAGCGGCCCCACACTCACCGGACCTGCAACGGCCTGCTTGCAGATGGCCGAGCGCACCGTGCGTTCGCCCACGCGCAGCAGGCGCGAGTGGCCCACCTGCACCGAGACGATGCGGCCTTGCAGTTCAGGCACGCATCAGCCCTTCAATCTCGTCGGGGGCCACCGGCACGTCGCGGGTGATCAGTTCGCAACCATCGGCCGTGACCACCGCGTCGTCCTCGATGCGGATGCCGATGTTCCAGAACTGTTCGGGCACGCCTTGCGCAGGGCGCACATACAGGCCCGGTTCGATGGTCAGCACCATGCCCTCGCGCAAGATACGGCTGGGGCGGTCCTTGATGGTTTCGCCGCTGAGCGGGTCTTTGCGCTCGCTGACCTGGCCCACCTCGGAAGGCTCCACATAGCTGCCGCAGTCGTGCACGTCCATGCCCAGCCAGTGACCGGTGCGGTGCATGTAGAAGGGGAAATAACTGCGGTTGGCGATCACGTCCTGCGCACTGCCGACCTTGTTTTTGTCGAGCAGGCCCACATCGAGCAGGCCTTGCGCCAGCACTGCCACGGTGGCGTTGTGCGGGTCGACAAAGCGCGCGCCAGCTCGGGTGGCAGCGACCGCCGCGTCCTGCGAAGCCAGCACCAGCTCGTACAGCTCACGCTGCGGACCGGTGAACTTGCCGTTGGCCGGGAAGGTGCGGGTGATGTCGCTGGCATAGCCATCGAGCTCGCAGCCGGCGTCGATCAGCACCAGATCGCCATCCTGGATCAGGGCCTGGTCGGCGCGGTAGTGCAGGATGCAGGCGTTCGCACCCCCGGCCACAATCGACCCGTAGGCCGGGTACTGCGAGCCATGCTGGCGGAACTCGTGCAGCAGTTCGGCGTCCAGGTGGTATTCGCGCAGTTCCTGGCCGGCGCGCAGCATGGCCGCCGAGCGCTGCATGGCGCGGATGTGGGCGCGGGCGCTGATCGCACAGGCTCGGCGCATCACATCCAGCTCGTGCGCGTCTTTCACCAGACGCATCTCATCCAGCAGGGCACACACATCGCGCTGCTGGTCCGGGCACAGCGCGCCAAAACGCACACGGGCGCGCACCGGCTTGAGCCAGCCTTCGATGCGGCTCTCCAGCCCGTCGTGGGTGGCGAACGGGAACCAGACCGTGCTGCGGTTTTCCAGCAGTTTGGGCAGCTGGGTGTCGAGCTCGGAAACCGAGAGCGCCTTTTGCACCCCCAGCAAAGCTGGCGCGGCATCGGGCCCCAGGCGAATGCCGTCCCAAATCTCGCGCTCCAGGTCCTTGGGCTGACAAAACAGCGTGGCCTCGCCCTCGGCAGTCAGCACCAGCCAGGCGTTGGGCTCGGTAAAACCGGTCAGGTAATAAAAATAGCTGTCGTGCCGGAACAGAAAGTCGCTGTCGCGGTTGCGCTGCTGCTCGCGCGCCGTGGGGATGATGGCGATGCCACCGGCGCCCAGCTGGGCGGCCAGGCGGGCACGGCGTTGCGCGTAAATGGAGTAAGTCATTTGGTCATTGTAGGAGCGCGCCCCTGCGCGCGAATGACCTTTCATGGAGGGTGGCCGGTTCGCGCGCCGGGGCGCGCTCCTACAAAGTCGGGCATGCATTCAGCTGCGCCAGACGCTCGGGCGTGCCCACATCGGTCCAGGCGCCGGTGTAGACATCGCCACCGACCTCACCACGGTCCATGGCGGCGCGCAGCATTGGCGCCAGCGGCACGGCCACGCCCGCGGGGTTGCCTGCAGGTGCGGGCGCGTCCAGCCGGGTGAAGAAACTTTTGCGGTACAGGG
>JACCED011491908.1_pt1 | contig 19281 bp, 13 predicted proteins | sample 7455021 | NCBI WGS metagenome assembly JACCED01 (sample SAMN15323456, study PRJNA562643) | freshwater metagenome | isolation source: river surface water | place: USA:Blue River Watershed | collected 2017-08-19 | reverse complement strand
GATCAGCATAGAGCGGGTCCCGCGCAGGGTAAATGGATTGAATAAACCCCATATGCCAGCGCAGAGTTTCATTTTTATACAAGCGCATATCGTCCGAGGCAAAGCCAATTTGCTCTTTTACTGTCACTTGTTGTTGCGGTAACGCACAGCCCAACACATTGACATTACCCGAATCCGGCTTAACCAAGCCCATCAGCAAACGCATAGTGGTAGATTTACCGGCACCATTGATGCCCACCAATCCCATCACCTGCCCTTGCGGTAATTGCAAACTCAGGTTATCCAGATAAAAATCTGAATAGCGTTTGCAAACCTTATGAAACTCAATGGCGTTTTGCATTTTTCACTCCCGCGAAAATTGTCTGCAAATCAGTTCTAAATCGAAACTCGCTGGATCAAGGTAATTGATAAGCGAGTTTTACTGTGCAAGGAAATTCACCTTCCTTGTCGGTGCCAGCACAGGAATATGCGCCATCGCCCCGAATATTTTTGAATTTCCCTGTACCTCCGATAATTTCATCAACGCCACTCCACTCACCTTTTGCAGCGCTAGTTCCCTCATATTGAATAAAGATCTTGTCGCCCTCTTTATCTTCATAGCTGCAGAAGCCAACGGATTTATTAACCTTCTCATGGGTAAATACAGAGAATGAACACGCCGACTTACCCATGTGCATGAGGCCTTTTTGCTGCTCGTTAAAGGTCACACCGGTAATGGTTCCGTGGGTGTACTCATCGTTATATTTCGTGCTTGAAGTACCTTTATTAATGGCTTGCAGATTAATAGTTCCCGTTTTAGGTAAAGCCTCGGCAGCCACAACACTGCCGCAACTTGCCAACAGGATTCCGCTAATCCACTTCACTATTCTGTTACGCATACAAACTCCTGTTCCTGTTAATTTTGCTGATCAATCGTCTATCAGCGCTTTTTTAACCTGCGCCAGTATTTGGTTATCGCTCATCCCCAGTGCCCTGCCCGCGCCAATTAATCCAGCGATGTATTTATCCAACTCCGCCTCTCCCAGCGCCTTTTGCACATCCATCACATCAGCAACAAAAGACCCCCGCCCCGCCTGGGTGACAATCACACCTTCCGCTTCCAGCTCGGTGTAAGCGCGCTTAACCGTAATCACACTAACTTTAGTTGCCACACTTAATTCACGAATCGACGGCAAAGGGTGGCCCGCGGGCCAATCACCCACCCGAACTTTTTGTTTGATTTGCTCCATGATTTGCAAGTACATGGGCCGACTATCTTGTTGCGAAAGAAACAACGCTTCAGTCACGCAACCTCCAACTGTATATATACGATATGAACAGTATACACAGATATACACAGTTAGCAAGTGTGTATATCGCCCCTCCCTCTTACCGACAAGGAGCGAACTTTTACCCCCCAAAAAAAATGCCCCGCAAAAGCGGGGCAATGAAGAGAAGATAAAAATATAAATGCGGTTCAAACATTATCGTCGCTGGTTCATAAGCACAAAAAAATCAGCCGGCGCCGGAGTCTCGAACGATAATTCCTTGCCATTTTTTGGGTTAATAATTTTTAAGGATAATGAATGCAGCCCCATGCGCACACCCGCAGTACCGTAACGCTGATCTCCAACGATTGGATAACCAAGCCAGGATAAGTGCGCGCGTATTTGATGCTGGCGCCCAGTATCAATTTGCACACGCAGAAGTGTTCGACTGCCGTTAGTGCGCTCCGTTGTAAAGTGAGTAATTGCAGGCTTTGCACCCGGGTGAGCGCCGACATGCATGCGATACTCCTCATCATCTGCACGTAACGGCTGATCGATGGTTCCTTCGGCTGGGCTCGGGCAACCCTCCACAATGGCCAAATAGGTTTTTTCTGCTTTATCCCATTTTGCCATCACGGCTTCACGCATTTCACGTGAAGTGGCAAATAACAATACGCCCGAAGTATCCCGGTCAATACGATTCACCGGCCACAATTTTACTGCTTGGGAGCGACGTGATAGTTGGTTACGTAAAATTGCTAACGCGTGTTGTTGAGTTTCTTTGGTGGTACCGACGGATAACAACCCTGCCGGTTTATTAATCGCAATAATGTCACGATCAGAATATAAAATTTCCAATTGCGATGGTGTGCTGTTTGTCGTTTTAGCCGCAGCACCAACTTCAACCAAATCACCCACATTGAGCGCGTAATCATGTTGCGTGATGACTGTACCGTTCACACTGACGCAACCACCTTGCAAACGCTGTTTAATTTTACTGCGCGCCCAACCAGGAAGCCGCTCAGCGAGAAACACCAATAACTTCGCAGGTTCCTTAACCTGTAACTTTTCAGACATGACCATTCGCTCTAACAATTAATATGCCCAGTTTAACCATCTTAGTCGTGGTTTGCCTGCGAAATTACAACTAATTAAAACTACTGCGTGCGTTATTCGCTACATATAACAATATGAACAAACTATCTGTCGTTGTCCTCAAGAGTTATAGAGAGTGACCCATTTTTTGCGGCGCCAACCACTAACGGATAGAGTTTACGATATGCAATGCTGCTACTGGATACGGACATATTTTCAGGGTCAGTATGAGCGCTTGTTCCAACCAACAGGCAGCCTTCTGTGTCCGTATGGGTATTTCCACAATGAATCAGAATGTCGGTGAACCCTGGAACCTCTAATACCTCGAGCATTCCTTCGTGTTGAATATCCTTAAACCGCTCTATGTACTGTTGATGATGTTTTCCGCGGGTTCGTAAAGCAACCTTATACGTGCCTGCGGGAATTCGTGTTTCTTTGAGTACTTTGATTGCCCTAAATTCGTCTTCAAGCCCAAAACAAACAAAGCGTTGATCCACAGAAATATGGCTTATTGTTGATTCACTGTCTGAAATAAATCTATCTACGATTATCTTCATGGTATCTCCTTTATCGATGTATTTTTTATACAGCATTGGCAAACAATCTGAAACTTCATACCCGTCAATTTATAACAAGAACTGACCTACCCTAAGATTATCGAGTCAATTCAGAATCCACCACCCCCTAAAATGGGGGTACTTGAATACTACCCCCAAACAAAAGGGCGACCACTTGGGCCGCCCTCTGTAACATATCAAACGTTTGTTAAAAAATTACTTGCGCCAGATTCCTGTGTACACAGAACCGCAGTACCACCAGCCAGTGCGGGTATAACCCTGGTTAGCTAAAGTATTGGATTTGCTGTTGAAGCTGCTCAACGACATACCGAAGTAGGCATACCATGAACCACTCGCTGGAATCCAGGTGGTGTTGTAAATCTGGCCACCATCAGTACAAGGGAAAGTATCCATCATCACGCCAGAATCGGCAAAGTGGTTGAACCAGGCTTGCATACGCTCATCAGGGATATTGTTAACAGTCCAGTAACCAACTGAGTGCGGTGCCCACACCATAACCTCGCCGTTGGGCAACTTATTACCATTTAACAACGTCCAGGGGCCATTCACAGAAGCGGTTTGATTGGTGTAAGGCGTGGTCTGTCCGTGGTCGAAATTGATATCAACGGCACTACCCCCGCTAGTTTGCACATGCACATGCAGATGTGGGCCAGATGAATTGCCATTATTACCTACCTTACCCAATACCTGCCCTTTGGTAATACGCGCACCGTTAGTGACTTTCCCCGCGTTGGTCCAGACTGCGCCAATCTCAGGGGTTGGCAAATAAGTGGCATTGTGTGGGCACAGGTTAGTTGGGATTGAGCCAGGCTGGGCATGGGCATAGAGTGCATAATTGCCATCATCCTGCAGAACCCACAAGTGGTTACCGCCGTAACCGATATAGCCTTCAGCCAGCTTGGCATGATTGGAGCCGGGGGTATTTTCCGGTGCGTTACGCCAGCAACCTACTACAGTACCTGAATCCATCGCCCGAATGTTTGCACCGTAGACGATGTAACTGGAGTTCAAATTAGTGGGAGATGCGTCGGTCTTCAACTGCGACCACTTACCACTGCCAGTATGGCGACGAGCCACGATATCCTTGGCGGCGGCCTGCGCACCACCCGACCAGTGAGTCGTAGTGGTATAGCGATAATTCAGGTTGATGTCGTCTGCGCGCAGTGGGAAATCCGAGGCTAGTGAACAAACGGAAACCAATGCTGAAGCAGAAACAAGTACAACACGAGCGAGAGTATTAAATGCGTTCATGGCAAATGTCCTTTTAAATCAAAAAATGAGTGAGTGATTTGAAACTGACGCACCGGGTTAACCTCATGTCAACACACGACTGCCAGATCCGGTAAGCGCTGTATTTGCAACGCTATGGTGGCCATTTTACGGGGATTAAATTGAGAAAATAGTCGCCATTCGCGGAGAGTTTTGTGCGCCATTGGCTGGGAAGTAATTTACGCACTTGGCGGAGGTGAATTTGTCACAAAAACGCTGTGCTATCTGCAACAGTTAATTGGTTATTAGGTTTTCATCAAAAAAAAACACCCCACAAATGCCTAATGATTCAACGAGCATTTGCGGGGTAAAAAATGTTGTTAACCGATAAGATTTCCAGCAAATCCCATTAAAGATTAAACGGAACAGATACTTTGCCAAATTTTATCGTGGGTAAAATTGGACTAAACATGGGAACGCCGAATTGGGCGAATAAATCATGTGTCGGCCAACTCGCCGGCGGTAACTGTGCTAACTCTGGATAAATATCCGGAGTACCACTCCCACCATTACAAAACACAGCAAATCCCCATCCATCATTACGATAACGAATTCGTGTACTCACGCCCGGCATTCCACCACCATGTTCAAACACTCGCAGAGTATTGGATGCCGCCCATGAATCCCATCCATTTGCATAATTAGGCATTTCAACATCGGTCGCACTTTTATAAATGGAAGGCACAGTCCACATCGCATCCACCGTGCTTTTTTGCAATAGCGGATTTCCGAGGCTGGTTGCAAAGGCCGCAAGAATTTTTGCGTAGTCGACAGGTGCCATACACCACCCGCCAAACGCATCAAAAGTTGCATAATCTTCACCACCATAACCAAGTGGAACTAATGGCCGAGCACCTTTGGGATTACCGGAAACCACACTCGGAAGGATACGTAAGTCATCCCACAGATCAGCGTCGTGCTGACGCACTGAACCGGGTTTTTGGGCGCTTTGCGCCACAGGTGTTCTATGAGGCCGAGTTAAACCCAAGGGTTTAAAAATATGTTGGCTCACCGCATCAACATAAGACACGCCCAATTTTTTCTCAATGATCAACCCCAATAATAAATAACCCAGGTTGCTGTATTGCTGTTGAGTGCCAGGCGTAAACTGCAGCTTCTGACTCGCCATATAAGCCGCAATTTGTTGCTTGCTAATTGGTAAAGCAGTTTGCCCATAAACTTGGGTTACCTCTTCGACAGTCGGCAAATCGTAAACTTTACGTCTATCCCAACCCGCCGTGTGAGTTAACAGATGCTGTACCGTAATATTTTTAAACTGACTATCAATTGTTCGTCCTGGAGGCGCAGTCAAATTCAAAATCGATTGCACATTGGTATCCAAGGACAACTGCTTTTGCTGAATGAGTTGATGAATGGCAATGGAGGTAATTGGTTTGGTGCAACTCGCCAAACGGAACATGGAGTCCGGTTGGGTTAATGGGTAATCAGGCTCACCCCAGGTATAGCCTCGCGCAAATACCAAACGCCCCTGGTAAGTTACTGCCACTCCGGTAGCGCGGATACCATTTTGCTGCATAAATGCTTTCACTTTAGTATCAATAGCACTCATTGCAGGCACCGCCTGGCCAGTCATAGTAAACTTGCGCTCATGCGGTAAAGCCTGCTGAGTGAATAGCGCAGCAAACCGCGCATTACTACCTGTGCCACCCGCGTGCACACAGACAGGAAAAAAGCCTTTCGTCGTCCACTCATTAAACTGTTGCTGATATTGCGCGCTCGACATTCCATGGCGTGCCACCCATGGCCCGATGCTGTCTTCTCGGAATACAGACAGGTAATTACCATCTGGCGAGACAGTCACAAAACCAGGGCGAGCCCACTGCTGCGACTGAGCGTTAAATCGAGTTTGATATTGATCACCAGTTTCTTCCTTCAACCCGGTAATACTCCACAGAATACGCAGGGGGTTTGGATCTAGCACAATGGCATAGCGACGGTTATTAGGCTCGCCATAGCTGGAAATCCAGCGCGGAATCCACTTTTCTGTCCGCGCTTTACTAATCCAGTGTTCGAGCGTCGCCGGATCTTTATCCGAACCTCTGATTAATCCATAGCGAGTGAGGGAAACGCCGTGATTGGATTGCTCCATCACCGCCGCAAATACAGGATTATTAGAAGGCCCCGTTACCGAAAGAATGGTTGGACTGAAACCTTTAGCAGCCCAGATATTAAAGAAGTTTTGAAAGTCAGCGGCGGAGGCGCCATGAATGCCCGCAAAAGCAGGCCCCGCTTTTTGCACCCAAACCGCAGCATAAAGTGGATTTTCGCGCGCTCCATACACACTGATTGATACCGGACGATAGCCTTTAGGCACAAAAGTATCCCATTGCTGTTGATAGTCAGCATGCGAACGATCATGGGTGGCAACAAATGATACAGACATATTAAGCTCCTTTTATTGAGTATCTTTAAGAGGAAAATTTTGCGAGGCATTACCAGAACCCATACGGGAACTACAATCGTTAATAAACGATTAGGAGAAATTTTAATGCAACAATATCGCAAAAAAATAGCCGATTTAAGCTGAATTTACTGTAAGTCATTTTCCGGGAAGTAAATAAATCACCAGTAACATGTGACTTTTTGACTAACAGTTTGTTAACTATTCACAATGACATTCTAATCAAAAAAAATTGGCATTATTCCCGTAAAGAAAAACAACAAAAAAGACGCAATGATTCATAACCATTGCGTCATACTGGTAGATACCAATAGATGTAAAACGTTACTTCACATCAAAACGATCCAGCATCATCACTTTGTTCCAGGCACGAACGAAGTCACGTACAAATTTTTCATCCGCATCGTCGGCCGCGTAAATTTCGGCGATAGCACGCAGTTCAGCTTGCGAACCGAACACTAAATCTACCGGTGTTGCTGTCCATTTCAACTTGCCGGTTTTGCGATCCACTCCTTCATACATGCCTTCGGTTTTTGCCGACTTCTTCCACTGGGTGGACATGTCCAGCAAATTCACAAAGAAATCATTACTCAAGGTACCGGGCTTATCAGTGAAAATACCATTGTTAGAACCGTCGGTATTCGCACCTAATGCACGCAAACCACCTACCAACACCGTCATTTCAGGGACAGTCAATGACAAATAATTCGCGCGCTCTACCAGCGCTTCTGTAGGCGACAAGTAACTAGCCTTGGAGTAGTAGTTGCGGAACCCGTCAGCGGTTGGCTCTAATACTGCGAAAGATTTTTCATCAGTTTGCGCCTGGGTTGCATCTACTCGGCCAGGAGTAAACGGAACTTCAACCGCATGCCCCGCTTGCTTTGCCTCTCGCTCAATCGCTGCCACACCACCCAACACAATCGTATCTGCCAGCGAAACTTTTTTATCGCCCGTTTGCGCCTTATTAAAATCCACCTGAACTTTTTTTAACGACTTCAAGACTTTCGCAATTTCTTTGGGATTATTGACAGCCCATTTATTTTGCGGCGCTAACTGAATACGCGCACCATTTGCTCCACCGCGCAAATCTGTACTACGAAAGCTGGCTGCCGATGCCCATGCAGTGCGAACCAATTCAGATAGGCTTACACCCGAGCCCAGAATTGTAGTTTTCAACGAAGCGATATCTGCAGCATCAATCACTTCATGATCCAATGCGGGCAGTGGATCTTGCCAAATCAAATCTTCTTGAGGAGCATCGGCGCCAATGTAACGAGCGCGCGGTCCCATATCGCGATGAGTCAATTTAAACCAGGCCTTTGCGAAAGCCAGTTCGAACTCTTTGGGATTTTCTTTGAAGCGCAGTGAAATTTTGCGGAATTCAGGATCTTCTTTTAACGCCAGGTCAGTCGTAAACATGATCGGTGCATGGCGTTTGGATTTATCGTACGCATCAGGAACCAAGTTGGCCGCCTGACCATCTTTAGGAACCCATTGAATTGCACCGGCCGGGCTTTTGGTTTGAACCCAATCAAAAGCAAACAAATTATCCAGGTATTGAGTCGTCCAGGCGATTGGATTAATTGACCAGGCCCCCTCAAGGCCGCTAGTTACGGTATCACCTGCCTTGCCTTTACCGCACTTGTTGGACCAACCCAAACCCTGCGCTTCCAGGCCGGCCGCCGCTGGATCTTTACCCACACACTCCTCTGGCTTATGGGCACCGTGGGCTTTACCAAAGGTGTGACCGCCGGCAATCAGCGCAACGGTTTCCTCATCATTCATTGCCATGCCACCAAAGGCTTGACGGATATCCTTCGCCGCCAACAATGGGTATTGAATATCCTCCATGCAGCCAAATGACCAAAAACCAATCAGCATGCTTACACATCAAGCATCGAAAATGATCACAACGATGACGAACTCTGTAATTCCTGTTTTTAATTAATGCAATTATCCGCATCACATCCGTGAACTATGAGTAGAATCGTTTATTAATTTTACATTTCTAAAAAGGATTTTTTTTAATTTTAGGTTTAATTTCGATTAGCAAAAATACTAATTTCACCGCCATAAACTAGCCTAATAATTCATTAGAAATCCAAGGGAATATTGCGCAATTAACCAAGTCACGGCTAACAGGAATATGTGACACTTATGTGATTTTACGCCTGATAGCATTTCAATTTTTAACGAAATATTAACAGCATAAAATTTCACTAATTTGACCCTATTCATATTTTTTAGTTTTAAATTCAACAACCGCAAATCAATGATAATTAATGCGACTTTATATTTATCACCCTGTTGCTTATCAAAAACAACCTACTTATGATCGCGCCGAATTTTAGTGATTTACAAATTGCTTCCCGAGATCAAGGCCGATCCAAACGACTGTCATTCAATACGTCTAGTAAACCTAAAGTAATTTACTATGCAATCAACAGCACAAAAGGCATTGATTCTGCTCTGGCTAATTCTTTTCGCCAGCAATGCGCTTTTTGTGTCATACCCCAGCAACCCATCAAGCGAACCCCATAAAAACCTATTCGCGGCCGACCAAAATTCCGGCTCTGATGAGTTTATCGAAATAGAAAGTTTCGACAAAAACATTGATGACAAGATAGATCGCTACTCCCAGCCTCCTTATTTCTTTGCAGCGCTAGCAGTCGCATCCCCATTTTTCATTTCACCCTACTTAAAAATAAAGCGTTTTTTCTTCGTAAAAAAATCGCGCGCACCACCACTTAGCCTCATCGCGTAATCCAGCGCCTTCTTTTTATATTTTCTAACTAACCGCTCCTTGCTGTTGAATTTCTAGCAAGCAGACTACTATTTTTTCCATTTTCCATAGGGAGATACTTATGGCAACGTCCTACACCTCAAATTTAGGCCGACCGACCCCGGCCGATTTAAAATCAGGCTTTCTGGTATTTTTAATCGCACTCCCGCTGTGCCTGGGCATCTCAATTGCCAGTGGATTTCCGCCTGCAGCGGGGATATTAACAGCGATTATCGGAGGAATACTTTCAACATTTGTCGGGGGGGCAAAGCTCACCATTAAAGGCCCCGCGGCCGGCCTGATTGTCATTGTGATTGGCGCTGTGATGGAGCTGGGGCAAGGCGATATGCAACTCGGCTACGAACGCACGCTCGCAGTGGGTGTAGTCGCAGCAATGATTCAAATCGGATTTTCGTTAATGCGCGCCGCGTCACTCGGCGTAATTATGTCGCCATCCGTAGTTCACGGAATGTTAGCGGCGATCGGCGTCATTATTATTTCAAAGCAATCCTACGTGATGATGGGAGTAAAACCGACCAGCAAAGAGCCATTGGAATTGCTCTCACACATTCCTGAAAGCCTCCCCCACGCAAACCCCTATATTCTCCTTCTAGGGATTATCTCATTAGCAATTCTATTTATTCTTCCCAAAATGCCCTGGAAAGCCGTGAAAGCCCTGCCCGCGCCAATTTGGGTATTGCTGGTAACTATTCCACTTTCATTGGTGTTTGGCTTTCAAAACGCACACGATTACACCTTTGCAAATAAAGCTTACCATTTAGGGCCTGAATACCTTGTGCAGTTGCCGAGCTCACTGCTGAGCATTTTTACCTTTCCGGATTTCTCCCAAATTTTTTCAAGCGTATCCATTAAGTACATCATTATGTTTTCGCTGATCGGCACCATCGAGTCAACCCTTAGTGCGTTGGCGGTAGATTCGATGGACCCAAACAAAGGGAAAACCAACCTCAATAAAGACTTGTTCGCGGTGGGTCTGGGCAACCTGGCCAGTTCATTCCTTGGCGGCCTGCCGATGATTTCTGAAATTGTTCGCAGTAAAGCAAACGTAGATTCCGGCGCTAAGTCCCGCTGGTCCAATTTTTTCCACGGGGCATTTCTACTATTATTCGTAGCGTCAATTCCTGCACTGCTTAATCTGATTCCACTCGCGGTTCTCGCGGCGATGTTGGTATTTACCGGCGCACGTCTCGCGTCATTTTCACAATTCACCCATGCTCGCAGCATTGGTATTGATCAACTTGCCCTTTTTTCCACCACACTGATTGTCACTTTGGCAACCGATTTATTGATTGGCGTAGCCACCGGCCTTGCCTTAAAACTCTGCTTACACCTGCTCAGGGGCGTCACACTTAAATCCTTGTTCGCCCCAAAAGTAAAAGCACATCAAGAACATAACAATTTACACCTGGAAATTCAGGGTGCAGCGATATTCAGTTCGATCATTCCACTGCGTAGCGCATTGAAAAAACATGCCGGTTCTGTAGAAAACGTGATTATCAATTTCACTAATTCTCATCTCATTGATCACACCTTCCTCGCCAATATGGATGCGCTGGAGCAAGAATGGCCACAATTAACCTTTACCTTGGTTGGCCAGGAAAACCTTAAAGCGCTAAGCGATCATCCTCACGCCACCAAACAAAAGGTGTACTCATGAACGCGTCAGCAAAATTAATCAACACCCAGCCGGATTCCCGGCTGGAGGCGCTCAGCGAAATGATTGCAGAACTTGGCCATTATCTCCCGAGCCAACCCCCGTTACACGCGTTTGTCCACCACAACACCTTGCATCATTTTGAACATTTACGGTTTGAGGATGCGGTTGTCAAAGCAGGAAAATTATTTGACGCAGAGCCCTATCTCAAGGAATCAGAATACCATCAGTTTTTGGAGAGAAATCGCATCACCGCATTAGATATTGATGCGTCGGTCACTGATTATCTGTGGGAGTTTCCATACCCCAACGACTCAGTGTTGAACTTATCTGCCAAAGACTTTTTCGTCCAACGCTTGCAAAAATTTATTCCGGTTCCCGAAGGGGCGACGATTGATTATTTAATTGATGAGCAAAGTCTTCTGGGAAAACTCTCCTCGCTGGTGTCAACGGAACGTGCAACAGAGCTTTCACGCGTGGCAAGCCTTCATACCGGCGAACCCTCCGTTGGCAAAGCCATTCCGCAATTTTTACAAAAACTGTGGAAGGCCTTCAAAAGCGTAAACATCGACTTCGTAACACCGCCGCCCCAACCAAAACGATTGCGTGACTATATTCTTGGCTTAACGAATAGCGATACCGACGAACTGGTAAACCCCATTTTAATCAGAATGTCAGCCGCTTATTTAGACCAGGGAATTGCGCACTGGTCCATGCCAGACCGCGAGCAAGGTTTACTGCATTGCTTCAAGACACTCTACAGCCAGCCTTTCAGTGGACCAAATACTCTACTGAAAAACCTGAGGACATTACTTGAGCGTCCTGAGATAAAACAGGCGTCGGCGTTAGAAGTTATTGATTGGGCATTGAAAAAGATAAATATCAGCACGAACGAAGAGTCTGAGTTTTTGCTCCACACCTTGCTCGCACTGCGTGGCTGGGCGGGGATGATTCAACATTTTGAACAACGGCCTGACCGAGCGCCGGTACAAGCGCTAAACGCGCGCTTGAACGATTTTCTCGCCATGCGTTTATTGCTGGAAGTAGTTGTGGGAGAGCAATTGCTTCACCAACATTGCGCGATACGTTTTGACTTTACTGAAATAAAGTTGCGCTATTCGGCGCAAGTAGACAACCACGACGAAATCCAGAATCGCAAAACTAAAATTATTTACGAAGCCTTTATTGCTGCGCAATTTATGCCCGTATCAGCCGAATTGCTGTTCAATGATGAATCGGCACTTACCTGGATTAAACACATTCACCATCTCGATGACACTCTACGCAGACGTTTGTTACATCTAGCCTTTGAGGGGTACCACCGGGATCAAACACTGACTGCTTTACAAATACACAGCAAGACGGTACTGCCGACTATTGCTCCGCAAAAAAAACCAATCGTACAGGCAGTTTTTTGTATTGATGATCGAGAGGAGTCCGTTCGTCGACATATCGAAGAAATATTGCCCAATAGTGAGACCCTTGGCTTTGCCGGATTTTTTGGTGCGGCAATTCAATACCAAGGAATGCACGACATTCGCTCCAAACCCCTTTGCCCGGTCGTCATCACGCCGAAACATTTTATCCAGGAAGTCGCGGAAAATACTCACGCGCATACAAGCTATAAGTTCAAGCAAAAAAAAATAGGCCAATTGAAATATCATCGCGATGTGTCAAGCAGAACCCTAACGCGCGGCACGATCTACACCGCCCTGCTTGGTTGGTTCAGTATAGTCCCGTTGATTTTGCGCAGTGTCTCGCCCAGCCTCTACATTAAAATTGAACATTTACTTCATGCTTCCGTGGGCGACGCCCCCAAAAGTCGCCTGATAATTGAAAGTGAACATGAGCATGAAGAGCCCTTAAAAACCGGCTACTCCGTGAAGGAAATGAGCGATATTGTTGAAACGACACTAAAAACGCTCAACATTCTTCACAATGTCAGTAACCTGGTTTTTTTCGTGGGGCACGGCTCCTGCAGCCTCAACAATCCCCACGAGGCCGCTCACGATTGTGGCGCGACCGGAGGAGGCCGTGGAGGCCCCAATGCTCGAACGTTTGCTGCTATGGCTAACCATCCCCTGGTACGGCAAACCCTGGCGCTGCGCGGGTTGGCTATACCGGAAACCAGCTGGTTTATTGGTGCTTACCACAATACCTGCGACGATTCCTTCACCTACTACGATGAAGATTTGTTGCCTGAAACATTAAGTGACCAGTATCAGCAAGTTAAATCCGCGTTTGATCGAGCAAGCATGCTCGATGCCCATGAACGCTGTCGCCGTTTTGAAACGACTCCCAACAACATTTCCGTGAACGAAGCGCTTGAGTATGCGCAAATTCATTCAAACGATCTGGCAGAGCCAAGACCTGAATACGGTCATGCTACCAATTCGATTTGTATAGTCGGACGCAGGGCACGTAGTCGCGGACTGTTCCTGGATCGCCGCGCATTCCTCGTATCCTACGATCCAACGGCAGATGCCAACGGACAAATATTGAAAAATCTGTTGATGGCGGTTGGTCCTGTAGGAGCCGGCATTAATCTCGAATACTATTTTAGTTTTATAGACCCGGTTAAATATGGATGCGGCACTAAACTGCCTCACAACATCTCCGGGTTAGTCGGCGTAATGGACGGCCACGCGACTGATCTACGCACGGGATTGCCTTGGCAAATGGTGGAAATTCATGAACCGGTCAGATTGTTAGTCGTAGTAGAGAGCACGCCGGAACAACTGGAACAAATTCTCAACACCACGCCTAGCCTGGTTCCTCTCATACTGAACCGTTGGATTCAAGTAGCGGCACTGGATCCCCATTCAGACCAATGCTTTATGTTTACTCCACGCGGCTTTGTTCCCCACATACCGACCAGTGAAAAACTCGAAGCACATCAAAACTCTGCCCACTATTATTGTGAATCCTGGGAATTCCTGGCACCCACACAAATCTTCGCCGCCATGCAAACCGAGCCCAACCTATGAACCACCTATTAATTTTTGCATTTTTGCTTCCATTTACTAGCAGCTTACTGCTCGGCTTGCTAATGATGCTTAAGAAATGCCAACGTGAAATTTTCTACTCCAAGTTTACTTACGGTGTATTCGCTCTGAATATTTCGCTATTTATGGCAATTTTCGCTGCAAGCTTGTCGCCTGTAATTCAAACCGCTGTCGCACACTCCGCAGAATTTTCCAACCATACTACATTAGGCCCTATTGCGATTCTTGCAGATACCTACTCAAGTATTTTGGTTATTTTCTATTGCTTATTAATCTTACTCATCTCCATTTTTTCGCGCCGTTATCTCCATAAAGACCCTGGCTATTTTCGTTTTTATTTCTTTTTGAATTTGTTTGGCGCGGGAGTGCAGACGACGTTAATCGCAGGCAATCTCAGCTTAATGATGATCGGCTGGGAAGCAGTAGGCGTTGCATCAGCGATGTTGATTTCGTTTTTCTTTGAGCGAGTGAAACCAGTCGAACATGGCCTGCGCGCATTTTTTACTTATCGAATCTGCGATCTAGGGTTCGTAATCGCCTTTATGTTATTGCACACAGCCAATCTTCCTACGTCGTTTAATTTTGGCTTTAACGAACTTTGGCAAACCTTGCCCAGTCCCACTAGCAGTGAAACCGCATTACTCATCGGTTTGGCATTAGTATTTGCTGCATCCGGAAAATCGGCACAACTCCCATTCTCCGGCTGGCTCCCCCGAGCGATGGAAGGCCCCACTCCTTCCTCCGCCATTTTTTACGGGGCGATTTCGGTTCATTTGGGTGCATTTTTGCTGTTACGTTGCGCTCCACTCATCGAACAGTCTGTGTTGCTAAAAGGAGTAATTCTGATCATTGCTATTACGACTGCAATACACAGCACCTTGTCCGGGAGAGTACAAACGGATATTAAAAGCTCCCTTGCCTACGCTTCTTTGACCCAAGTCAGCGTAATCTGGATAGAAATAGCGCTCGGGTTTCACACTCTTGCGATTATTCACATGATCGGGCATGGCGCGCTTAGGAGCCTGCAGATTCTCAAATCGCCCAGCGCACTTCACGAACACCAACACTTGGAGGAAGCCTTGGGCGCACAAATTCCACCGAAAGCACAACACCTGGAAAAGCTAATTCCCGGATCATTGCAACGCTGGTTATATCGTCACAGTCTGGACCGCGGCTATGCAGATGCAATTATATTTAGTTGGATCTTCGCACCCATGAAACGCTTGCTCAACTGCATCGAGCGCATTGATCAAAAATGGGTGAACCTCATTAACAAAACACCAAACGCGGGTAACTGATAGCATGATTCACCTACTTCATCTGGTAATAGGCACTGCCCTGGCATTCGCGGCATTTTCTATTGATAAAAAATCAGAAGCGATAAAAGCAAAAATATTAGCAACCCGAATTGGGTGGCTGTTGGTTTTTATTACAGCAACAGCGAGCATAATTCAACACAGTAACTATCCCGCTGGCACCGAGCCAATCGGCAACTATTTACTGATTAACGGAAATATTCCCTGGCTGGAGCTATTTCTAAGCTTGAGTGTATTAATCGCTGTTTCATTTGCTTCAATTAAAGATCACACAACACTAACGTTTAAAGCAATTCTATACTTTGCTTCCTTGGTAAATATTTCATTTTCAATTAACCATTGGATCGCTCCCGCGTTAGGTTGTGCGCTGGCAACTATTTACGCAGTTGCTTTCTATCAACGCATAGGAAAAAGCCAAACCGCAATTTTTTCGATCTACCAACTTAGTGGTTTAGCAATATTATTGCTTGGAGTATTTTTATTTGAAGCTACGGAGTTTCAGCAATTTGGCATGGGGCTAATTGTGTTAGCGATGGCTATTCGTCAAGGGCTATTTCCCTTTAGCAGCGCCCACATCCACTTTCTGAATAATGCGCCTTTTGGGTTTGGATTTTTATATGGATGTTTACATCTTGGACTTCTTGGGTTTTTAACAACACGATCAATTGACTGGAGTCACACTGGTTTAACCCTCTTGGCCGCCAGCGCTTGCATAACCTGCTTAGGCGCAGCGTTGATAGGATTAAATCAAAAGGATGGAAAACGTTCAGTAAACTATTTAATGTTAAGCCAGTCGGGTTTTATGACCTTCGCCTGGGCGATTAATCACGGACAATTAACATCCGATTTATTAATGATGTGGTACAGCACAGCCATCGCCCTGATTGGTTTCGCGGGTATATTGCACTGCCTCGCCGCGCGCCGGGGAACTCTTTCCCTGGCCAGCCCGAATGGCAACTACGCACACACACCGAAAATGGCAACCTTTAGTCTATTGATGGGCTTGGCAAGCGTGGGGTTTCCATTAACACTGGGTTTTTCTGCCGTAGAAGAGATTTTTTTGCACAGTTTTGCTAACTCCCCTTGGCTAACAACGATTGTTGTGTTGGCAGTATCGATTAACAGCATTAATGTCATGCGTTTGTTCTTTATGCTGTTTACCGGGCGGCGAAAAAATCTCTACGAACCGGATTTAACGTCGCACGAAAACTGGGCTGCTACATTGAACATACTTGTGCTTTTTGCTGGAGCCTTGGTGCCCTATTCACTGATCGCTACGCTAAACTAAACTCATCAGGCCCCGGGCAACGACGGGGCCAACTCGCGTAAAATAATGAGTTTAATATCGCTTCAAAAAATGAAACGCACTAATCACAAGCCCTTGATCCAAGTAGAATTTATGCGCACCTTGGTAATTAGCTGTAAGTGAGCGTATCAGATCTTCGGCACGCCTGGGCCAATAGAGGGGAATTTTAAGAACTCAGGAAGCGACTCCATGCGCGCTGATAAATCGACCAAGGCCGGAAATTGCGCAGCACGAATCACATCCGACAATTCTGTACACGCAAATCGCCAAATTACTGCGGCCGCAATACTTGCATGACCAAGGGATTGAAAGTTTTTCGGGTGCTTATTGATTACTTCCTCTAACCCACAGAATGCCGCCAACAACTGCCCTGTTGCTCTTTCAATCCAGGGTTCATATTGCGCCGCTACCGGACGCAAATTGCGCTCGTAATAAACCGCTACGCACTTTTCAGCCGCTGCCAGCGCAAGGCTTACCGCACGAAATTCATGCTGCAACTCAGCGTGATCGCGCGGCCATAAAGAACGCGAATTGATCAACTCAGCAAACTGCAAAATTAGCGACGAGTCCATAATGACTTCGCCATCATCGCAGATTAAGGTCGGCGCCTTTACTACGGGATTGATTGACTGGAACTTATCAAAATCGCTGAACACTGAAACGGCTTCATGTTCAAACGGGATTTTGAGTGCTTCGAGCGTAATAGCTTCGCGACGAACGTAGGGGGAATCGAGCATTCCGATGAGTTTCATTTACATTATTTCCTTTGAAAGAATAATACCTAAAAGCAAGTAATAGACAGCATTACTTGATTCCCGGAGCTTCTATATAAATTATCTCACCACAATTTCCCGCGAATTTTTTCTTCTCTTTTGCGCCTGATACCAAATCTTTTATCGGCGAATTCACCTTGATAACAGCTGGCAAGCCAATCCAAAACTCGTTTAAATATTTTCCATCCACACACCTGAGCTCAATTTTTCGTACCACATCAGCACCTAGCGCGGAAACGAGTCGACTTTGCATGTTAACTACCGGGATATGTTTCCCCATATTCGCCCGAATAAACATACCCAATTCACTTGCATCAAACTTCTCAGCCAATTTTTGCGCTAGCAAAAAATATTCATCATCGCTCAAGCCCTGACAACTTCCATGCTTATTCCATTCGTGCTGACCAAATTCACTTGAGTAATACCAATTTGGCATCCAGGGCGAAATTTTCTTAACAGTTTCCTTATTAAGCGATAATCCGGAACTTGCACAATTGCCATAGTTAATACCGCAACTAGCCTTGTTCGGCCATAGCCCGTGAATCGTCAGATTGGTTATGGATAGTTTTCCTGAATTAAGATTGTCACATTCTGGTTTTGAACCGGAATAATTAAAGTGCTCACAAAAACCCGCTTGCCATGTCAATGCCAGCACATAGGAATCATATTTGTTTGCTGTGCTGCAGACATCCCCGGGACCTACACTCATAGCCTTAGCTTTTTGCGCGCCGCCACGGTCAGCAAGATCCGCCACTCCGCACTCCCTGGCAACCCACCGCCGCGGATTAGCATCCTCCGGAACCAGCACTAGTACCCAAGGCCCATTTACTTTGTTTTCTTCAATAATTTGATAGCGTCGCCCGGGCTGGATTTTCATATCACCAGGATTATGAGATTTGGTAAAACTTTTATACGCAGGGCAGACCTTGGTCGCCTTGAAGGTTCCTTCTAGCTTAGCGGCATAACTACCGAAAGTAGCCGACACTAAAAACACCCCAATCAGTATTTTAACTAAACGCATAGCTTCTCCTTTCAGTCTGAGGGGACCACGCCAAACTTCTAAAACTAACAGTGTAAGCCCTTGCAAAAAATACGCAAAAAAAAGCCTCCCGAATTGGGAGGCTATTTCTATACCGATAAACAATATTCAGGCTTAAGTTTAATCATCCCCTTTCACAATCGCCTGAATCAGGTTGGGATACAGTTGTGTACCCGAGGCGCGATCAAATAGCGCCATACCACCATTAGCGCCTACGCCGTTATCCCAGTAGATGGGCGCCAGGCCGCGGGTGTAGGCAGCGCGGGTAATGTATTCATTCCAATAAACGCGATAGCCTTCGTGATCTCCGATGTTAGTGCGTGATACAACACCGTATTCACCCAGAATTACACCAACCCCTTTATCCACAAAATTGGTTTTCATTTTCTGGAATTGTGAGTCCACCCAGGATTCATTCGCCCAGGTTTCTACTGCACTGGCGTTAGTGGCATTTTTGCCCCATTGGGTGATGTTGCTATTGGTGTTGAGGGTGAAGTTATAGGGATCGTAATAGTGAACTTCCATCAACAATCGATTGCTGGTGGTATCGGTTGGGATTTTCGCGAAATTCACGGTGTGATCGATATTGGTGTTAAAGCCTTGTACCACCAGGAAACGATTGGCATTTCCACCGCCCGTTGCGCGCACCGCCGTTACAAAAGTTTGGTTGAAACTGTTCTGTACTGTGTAGTATTCAGCCGTGGGAGTGCCGTAATCCCCGTCCACCATCACTTCATTGGTACCGGCAAACAACAAACGGTTGTCGTAGTTTTT
>JACCED011101092.1_pt1 | contig 19283 bp, 17 predicted proteins | sample 7455021 | NCBI WGS metagenome assembly JACCED01 (sample SAMN15323456, study PRJNA562643) | freshwater metagenome | isolation source: river surface water | place: USA:Blue River Watershed | collected 2017-08-19 | reverse complement strand
TCTCGTTGGTCTCGTTGCGCTTTTGGTATTCGAAATCGCTGAGCTCCTCGATGCGGGCCAGACGGGCCTTGCTCTTGGCCTGTCGGCCCTTGGGGTTCTGGCGCGCCCATTCGAGTTCCTTCTTCATGGCCTTGGCGCGGGCGTCTTCGCTCTTTTGTTCCTGCTCCAGACGGGCTTCCTTCTGCTCCAGCCAGGTCGAGTAATTGCCCTTCCACGGGATGCCGTGGCCACGGTCGAGTTCCAGAATCCACTCGGCGGCGTTGTCCAGGAAGTAGCGGTCGTGGGTGATGGCCACCACGGTGCCGGGGAAGCGCTGCAGGAACTGCTCGAGCCAGTCCACGCTCTCGGCGTCCAGGTGGTTGGTCGGTTCGTCGAGCAGCAGCATGTCGGGCTTGGACAGCAGCAGGCGGCACAGGGCCACGCGGCGCTTTTCACCGCCGGACAGGTTCTTGATGGTGGCGTCCCAGGCGGGCAGGCGCAGCGCGTCGGCGGCGATTTCCAGCAGGTGCTCGGAATCGCCTTCGGCGCCGGCGGCCGAGATGATGGCCTCGAGCTGGGCCTGCTCGGCGGCCAGCGCATCAAAGTCGGCGTCTTCCTCGGCATAGGCCGCATACACCTCTTCCAGGCGCTGCTTGGCCGCCGCCACTTCGCCCATGCCGCTTTCGACCGACTGGCGCACGGTGTGCTCGGGGTCGAGCTGGGGCTCCTGCGGCAGGTATCCGATCTTCAGCCCGGGCATCGGGATGGCTTCGCCCTCGATCTCCTTGTCGATGCCGGCCATGATCTTGAGCAGGGTGGACTTGCCCGAGCCGTTGAGGCCGAGCACGCCGATCTTGGCACCGGGAAAGAAGGACAGCGAAATGTCCTTGAGGATCTGGCGCTTGGGCGGGACGGTCTTGCCGACCCGGTTCATTGAAAAAACGTATTGAGCCATGGGGAACCCTGAAATAAGCGAGCAACCCCGCATTATCCCTTGTAGGAGCGGTCTCCTGTGGGAGCGGTCCCTGACCACGATGGCCAGCCAGGCAAGCCCATCGCGGTCAAAGACCGCTCCTACAATCGCGGGCCATGCCTTCCAAAATCCTCATCACTGGCGGGACCGGCTACATTGGCTCGCACACGGCGGTCGAACTCATGCAGGCCGGCCACGAGGTGCTCATCGTCGACAACCTGTGCAACAGCAGCATCCGGGTGCTTGAGCGCCTGCAACAGCTGTGCGGCGCCCGTTTCGGCTTTGTCGAGGCGGATGTGCGCGATGGGGCAGCGCTCGAGCGCATCTTTGCCGGGCACGCCATCGATGGGGTCATCCACTTCGCCGGTCTCAAGGCCGTGGGCGAATCGGTGCGCGCACCGCTGCGCTACTTTGACAACAACATCGGCGGCACCCTGGCACTGCTGCAGGCGATGGACCACGCCGGGGTGCGGCGCCTGGTGTTCAGCTCCTCGGCCACCGTCTATGGCGCTCCCGAGGCCCTGCCGATCACCGAAACGAGCCCTCTGCAGGCGACCAACCCCTACGGCCGCAGCAAGCTGGCCTGCGAGGACATCCTGCGTGACCTGCAGCAGACCGATTCGCGCTGGCACGTGGCCATCCTGCGTTATTTCAACCCGGTGGGCGCGCACGAGAGCGGCCTGATCGGGGAACACCCCAGCGGCGTCCCGAACAACCTGATGCCCTTCATCACCCAGGTCGCCGTGGGCCAGCGCGAGTGCCTGGACATCTTCGGCCAGGACTACCCCACGCCCGATGGCACCGGTGTGCGCGACTACATCCATGTGGTCGACCTGGCTCAGGGCCATCTGGCGGCCCTGCGCTACCTGCAGCAGCGGCAGCAGGGCATCACGGCCAACCTTGGCAGCGGCCGGGGCGTGAGCGTGCGGGAGCTGGTCGAGACCTTTGCCCGGGTCAATGGCGTGGCCGTTGCCTGCCGTGTGGTGGCGCGCCGTCCGGGCGATGTGGCCGTGCTGTATGCCGACACCACACTGGCCTGCCGCGAGCTGGGCTGGAGTGCGCAGCTGGATGTGGCCCGCATGTGCCGCGACGCCTGGCGCTGGCAATCGGGCAACCCCGAGGGCTACCGGTGAGCGCAGCCCGCCTGCATGTCCTGCTGGTGATCACCAAGGGCGAGATCGGCGGGGCCCAGACCCATGTCGTCGAGCTCTGCCGCGCCCTGCGCGAGCAGGTCCGCTTCTCGGCGGTCATCGGTGGCGAAGGTGGCACCTTCCTGGAAGAGGCCCTGCGCGAACAGGGGGTGCAGACCACTGCCCTGCCGGCGCTGCGCAATTCGCTCAACCCGCTGCGCCTGCTGGCCTCGGTGCGCGCCCTGCTGGCCCACCTGCGCAGCCACCCGGTCGACCTGATCCATGTGCACAGCGCAGTCGCCGGCGTGGTGGCCCGGCTGGCGGGCAAGCTCAGCGCGTACCCGGTGGTCTACACGGTGCACGGTTTCGGCTTCAAGCCGCAGGCACCCGCGCTGATCCGCTGGCATGCGTGGCTGGCCGAAGCGGTGCTGGCCGCATGGACCACCCGCATGGTCTGCGTCTCCGAACACGAAAAAGCCCTGGCAGGACGCCTGCCGATGGACAGCGCGCGCGTGAGCGTGATCCCCAACGCCATCGCCGATGTGGTGTGGCAGAGCGCGCAGCGCGGCACCCGGCCGAGCATCGCCATGGTCGCGCGCATGGCGCCACCCAAACGCCACGACCTGCTGCTGCAGGCGCTGGCCCTGCTGGCCCGGCAGGACCTGCGGCCAGCCGTCCGCTTGCTCGGTGACGGGCCACAGCGCACGGCGCACCAGCAGCTGGCCAGCCAGCTTGACCTGCCGCATGTGCATTTCGGTGGCGATGTGCACAACGTGGCCGAGCAGCTGGCCCAGCACCAGATCTTTGTGCTGCTGTCCGACCATGAGGGCCTGCCCATCTCGCTGATCGAGGCCATGCGCGCGGGCATGGCGATCGTGGCCAGCCGCCTGCCCGGGGTGCAGGAGCTGCTGGAAGACGGCGAGAGCGCCCTGCTGGTGGCCAATGAACCGCAGGCGGTGCAGCAGGCACTGCACCGCCTGCTCACCGACGAGGCGCTGCGGCAGCGCCTGGCCAACGCCGCTCGGCAGCGCTACGAAGCGCGCCACCGGCCTGAAGCCATGGCCGCGCAGCTGCTGCAGGTCTATGAAGAGGCGCCGCTGCTGCCGGTGGCCGGCTGGCCCATGACGCTGCCACGGCGCCATCCGCGCGCCCTGGCCTCGGAGCGGGCGCGCCACCAGCACAGCCAGCTGCTGTGGGGCCTGCTGGGCAGCGCCTGCCTGGCGCTGGCCTGGACGCTGGGCCAATGGTGGCGCGAACTGGGCTGGGTCACGGTGGACTTCAGCCGCACGGTGCTGGCCTGTCTGCTGCCCTATGCGGTGGCGGCGCACCTGCTCTACCGCGGCGCGCACCTGCCGGCGGCCGAGCGCAGCGGGCTGCTGCTGGTGACCACCGCCACCCCGTTTGTGCTCACACCGCTGGGCTTTGCCCTGCTGCAGCTGCCCTATTCGCGCAGCGCCCTGCTGCTGTGCTATGCGCTGACCGCGTTGTGGTTCTGGCTGGGCGACCGCTGGCTGATCGCGCCGCGAGCGCTGCGCCTGCTCTACTGGGACGCCTCGCAGCCGCGCGAGCTGCAGGCGCTGCTGGCGCAGCTGGGCCCCGAAGCGCAGGCCGCCGGCCAGGCGCGCCTGCAGCTGGTGCGCTGGCCCGCGCACTGGCTGGAGGCTGAGCAGTGCCCGCCCGCGCTGGCGGTGCAGGGCGCCCTCAGTGACGCGCCGGGCGATGGCACACAGGGCGCATCGGTCGCGCAACGGCGCGCCATCCTGACCGCGCTCAAGCTCCGGCATGTGCGGCTCTACAGCGCGCAGGCGGTGGCCGAGGCCCTGTCCGGACGCGTGCCCGAGCGCGTGCTGGCCAGCGAGCTGTGGCAACCCGATGGCCAGCCGGCCTACGACCTGCTCAAGCGCGCGCTCGACCTCACGGCGGTGCTGATGACGCTGCCGCTGACGCTGCCGCTGGCGGCACTGGTGGCGGTGGCCATCCGGCTCGACAGCCCCGGCCCGGCCCTGTTCGGCCAGTGGCGCACGGGGCTGCATGGGCGTGCCTTCCGGCTGCGCAAGTTCCGCAGCATGCGCCACAGCCCGGACGACACCCCGCAATTTGCCAGCGCGCAGGACCCGCGCATCACCCGGCTGGGCGCCTGGCTGCGGCAGACGCGCCTGGATGAAATCCCGCAGCTGTGGAATGTGCTGCGCGGCGACATGAGCCTGATCGGTCCGCGCCCGGAGCAGACCGCCTTCGTGGCGCAGTTCGCGCAGGAGATCCCGAGCTACCCCTACCGCCACCTGGTGCGCCCGGGACTGACCGGCTGGGCCCAGGTGCAGCAAGGCTATGCGGCCAGCACGCAGGAAACCGCCATCAAGCTCAGCTATGACCTCTATTACGTCACCCATTACAGTCTGGCCATGGACCTGCTGATCCTCGCCAAAACCCTGCGCACGGTGCTCACCGGCCATGGTGCGCGCTGAACCAGGACGCCAATGGAACGCCGCCTGCTGCTGCTCACCGAGGAACAGGACCACGGCGGCATCCACACCCTGCTGGGCGTGCTGCAGACGACCCTGCGCGCGCAGGGCTGGGCGGTGCAGACAGTGAATGTGCGGGCGCAGCGGCCGGGCTTTCTGGACCTGCTGCTGCAGGCGCGGCAGGCGCAGGTGCTGCTGGCCTCCAACAATTTCAGCCCGGCCTACTGGGCAGTGCTGCTGGGCCTGCTGGCCCACCGGCCCAGTGTGGTCTGGGTCCATGGCCCGCTGGCCGAGGTGCTGCGCGCACAAGCGGTGTCCTGGCCCAAGCGCCAGCTCATGCGCTGGACTTGCCACCTGGCCGAGCTGCTGGTGTTCGCCTCGCGCACCTCGCAAGCCAGCCTGCACCAGGTGTTTGCCCCCGCCGGGCTGCCACTGCAGGCGGTCATCCACAACCCGGCTCCTGCACCCGGCAGCGACCCGCCCCCCGGCCCTGACGCGCCGGGCCCTGCGGTGGCCCTGGGCTTTGTCGGCCGCCTCTCGGCTGAAAAACGCCCCGCGCTGCTGCTGCAGATGCTGCAGCACCTGCCCGACAACCACCACCTGACCCTGGTGGGCGACGGCCCGCTGCGTGCCGAGCTGGAGCGGCAGGCCGCCGAACTGGGGCTGCTGGAGGCGCCGGGCCGTCCGGCACGGGTGCAGTTTGCCGGCGCGCAGGCGGTGTCGGCGCAGACCTACCAGGCCTGGCAGGCCACCGTGCTGTGTTCGGCCTACGAGGGCTACCCGATGGTGGCGCTGGAGTCGCTGGCGGCCGGGGTGCCCTGCATCGGCACGCCAGTGCCCGCCTTGCAGGAGATGCTGGGACCGCAGGCTCCGCACTGGCTGGCAGCCGAGCACAGCCCGCAGGCCCTGGCCGATGCCCTGCAGCAGGCGCTGCAGGCGCCGCCAGCACAGCGGCGCACGCAGGCCCTGGCGGTGGCCGCGCAGCACCCGGTCGAACGCTTTGCCCAGCAATGGCACCAGCAGCTGCTGCGCTGCAGCCGCCAGCCCCGGCCGGGCCGCAAGTCGGTGCATTTTGTGCACACCGGCACCGCCTACATGCCCGAACTGAACGCCTACGAAACCCAGCTGCGCGCGCTCGGCCACCACTGCGAACGCCACCGCGACCCGGCCACCGTGCCACTGGACGCCGACATCGTCTGGTGGATCTGCGGCCACGTGAGCCCGCAGCACAGCCACCGCCTGCGGCGCAGCCTGCAGGTGCATGAATACGCTTCGGCCAGCGTCGGCCGCCTGCCCGCACTCAAGGACCGGCTCAAGCGCTGGCGCCACCCCCGGCCCGACCACCGCGTCTTTCTCAATGCCTGGGTGCGCGAGCGCATGGGCTTTGACGACGGCGTGCCCTGCAGCCTGCGCGAGATGGGCGTGCCCGAGGCGTTCCTGCAGGCCCGCGCCTGTGCGGACACCGACCACGACCTGGTCTACCTGGGCGAGATGGGCCGCCTGCGCGACTTTCTGCCCACCCTGCAGGCGATCGCAAAGGCCGGGCTGCGGCTGCTGCTGGTGGGCCAGGTGCCTGCCGACCTCGAAGGCGTGTTGCGGCTGACCCCGGGCGTGGAGTGCACCGGGCGCATCGCGCAAAGCGATGTGCCCGCCCAGCTGCTGCGCGCGCGCGCCGGGCTCAACCTGATGCCCGAGCGCCTGCCACTGGCGATGCAGACCTCGACCAAGGTGCTGGAGTACCTCGCGGTGGGCCTGCCGGTGCTGAGCAACGACTATGCCTGGGCGCGCGCGGCGGCGGCCGAACACCCTGGCCGCCTGCTGCTGCTGAGCGACACGCAGTTGCCCGAGCGCTGGACGCAGGCCATGGCCAGCCTGCCCGAGCGGGCCAGTGACCGCTCGGCCTGGCGGGCACTGGCCTGGCCCGAACGGCTGGCCGGTCTGCCTGTCTGGGACCAGCTGGGCCTGTCGGAGGCGCAGGCATGAGCGCCGGCGGCTGGCTGCGCAGCGGCAGCGGTCCGGCGGCCCTGGGCAGCCTGGTCTCGCTGGCCGCGCAGGCGGCGATGGCCTTGTTCCTGCTCGGCCTGTTCGAGCCGCAGGCGGTGGGCGTGTTTTCGGTGGTGGCGCAGATCGCTTTTGGCTGGGCCACCCTGGCGCTGGCGCAGAGCCCGTTGAGCCTGCTGGCCAACCAGCACCTGGCCGCCCTGCCGGCCGCCCGGCAGGCCTGGCGCAGCAGCCTGCGCCGCTGGTGCTGGCTGTTGCCGGCGGCAGCGCTGGCCGCATGGTGGTCCGGCGCGTCGGTGCCGGCCACGACGGGCGCCCCCACCTGGGCCCTGCTGCTGGCCTGGGCTGCGGCCACCGCCCTGGTGCAGATGGCCTGGCTGCTGGCGCAGAGCCTGTCCCTGCGGCTGCCGGGTGCAGGCGCCGTGGCGGCGGTGCGCATGGTGCCGCCGCTGCTGGCGGCGGCGCTGGCCGCTGGGGCCGCGCTGGCCCTGGACTGGCGCAGCAGCAGTGCGCTGACCAGCGCCGCGCTGGCCGGCTATGCGGCCGGTGCCCTCTGGCTGCTGCCAGCCCTGCGCGGCCCGCAAGCCACCGACCCTCTGGCCCCTGCGCCCTTGCCAGCGGCTGCTGGCGATGGCCGCAGCGAGCGCCTCAAGTTCATCCACACTTTCAGCGATGTGCTGGTGGCCACCGCCCTGGCCGCACACTGGGCCTCGGTCTACGGTGCGGCGCAGGCCGGTTGCCTGCTGGTGCTGCTGCGGGTGATGGGCTTCATCCCGGCGCTGCTGGGCACCGCCTGGGCGCAGGTGCTGCTCAGCCGCCCACTGGTGCCCCGGCCGTCCTCGGCGCTGGCCGCGCTCGCCGGTGTCCTGTCGGTGGCAACGCTGGCCCTGCTGATCGGGCTGGCCTTGCACAAGGGCTGGCTGGCAGGGCCCTGGTCGGCGCTGCAGGACTACCTCTGGCCGCTGGCGCTGTGGCAGATGGCGGCCAGCGTGATGGCCGCGGCTTCGCACCGGCCCTTCATGCACGGGCAAGCCGCCCGCTACACCCGGCAATGCCTGGCCATGAACGCGGTGCAGGCCCTGCTCTTGCTGCTGCCGCCCTGGCTGGACTGGCCCCTGCAGACGCACCTGTGGGCGCTGGCCGGATTTTGGGGCGTGGCCCTGACGCTGCAGGCGCTGTGGGCGGCGCAGCTGGAGCCTGCCGACACGGGAGACCGCCGATGAACACCCCCGCTGCTTCCTCCATCACCGGCAGCCTGGTCGATGTGCCGGGCATCGAAGTCGGCCAGCACACCCTGGAGACGCGCCTGAGCGGTTGCAGCGTGGCCCTGGCCCGTGCCGGTGCTGTGGCGGCGGTGGACGTGCGCGGCGCAGCGCCCGGCACCCGTGAGACCGATCTGCTCGATGCCGCCAACCTGGTGCAACAGGTGCAGGCCATCGTGCTGTGCGGCGGCAGCGCCTTCGGTCTGGATGCGGCCGGCGGCGTGGTGCGCTGGCTCGAGGCGCGCGGCCTGGGCTTTGCCACCCCGCACGGCGTGGTGCCCATCGTGCCGGCAGCCGTGCTGTTTGACCTGCCGCTGGTGCGTCCCGGCGACGACCCACGGGCGCGGCCGGACGCCCAGGCGGGCTATGCCGCCTGCGAGGCCGCCAGCCGCCAGCAGCCAGCCTCGGGCAATGTGGGTGCCGGTGCCGGTGCGACGGTGGGCAAGCTGTTTGGCGCACAGCGGGCCATGAAGGGCGGCATCGGCCACGCCAGCGTGCGGGTCGGCCCCTGGGTGGTGGCGGCCATGGTGGCCTGCAATGCGGTGGGCGATGTGCTGGACCCGCGCACCGGCCGCCTGCTGGCGGGGGCCCGCCGCGAGGACGGCAGCGGCCTGCTGGACACCCAGGCCGCGCTGCTCGCCGGCCAGCGCCTGCAGCCGCCGGTACCCGGCACCAACACCACCATCGGCGTGATCGCCACCAATGCCCGGCTCGACAAGGCCCAGGCCAAGCGGCTGGCCATGAGCGGCCACGACGGGCTGGCGCGCAGCATCCGCCCGGCGCACACCCCCTTTGACGGCGACACCCTGTTCGCCATGGCCACCGGCACCGACACCACCGCGCCGGACCTGCTGCTGCTCGCGGCCATGTCGGCCGAGGCGGTGGCGCTGGCCACCGTGGATGCGGTGTGCAGCGCCTGCGCGGTGCAGACCGTTGCCGGCTTATTGCCCGGCGCGGGCGGCTGAATGCAGCCCAGGCGTGCGCCCTCTACACTTCGCGCCTTGTGCCTTGATGCGAGTCCGCCTGCCCTGCCATGAAATTCAAGATGTCCGAGCGGTCGCTGTTTGCGACCCTGTTGCGTGCCCCCTGGTGGGTCAGCTTTGCGGTGATGGCCGTGGTGGCCCTGGTGGCCGGGGCCCTGCTGCCCGAGGCCTACAAGATCCCGGGCATGCTGGGCGCCTTTCCCTTTTTCGTGATCGGCGTCATGGCCGCCTGGCGCCAGCGCCACGCCATTTCGGCCGAACGCATCGAGGTGCTGCTCGAGCAGGCCCGGGGCATGGCCTGGCGCGACTTTGCGGTGCTGATCGAACGGGCCCTGCGCCGGCAGGGCTTCGGGGTGACGGTGCTGGCCAGCGGCCCGGCCGATTTCCGCATCGAGAAACAGGGCCGCGCCGTGCTGGTCAGTGCCAAGCGCTGGAAAGCCGCCACCGTGGGCGCCGAGCACCTGCGTGAACTGCTGGCCGAGCGCGAACGCGCCGAGGCGGCCAGCTGCAGCTGCATGACGCTGGGCAGCTTCAGCCCGGCGGCGCTGGCCCTGGCCCGGGCAGAGGGCATCCAGTTGCTGGGCGCGGCCGACGTGGCGCAGCTCATGCACGAGGGCGCTCAGGCCTGAGGTCCGGCCGGCCCCGCCCAGCCCGCTCAGGGCTGGCGCTGAACGGTCTTCTCCAGGCGCTGAACGTCCAGTCCCTTCTGCGTCAGACGCGCCAGCAAGGCGGCATAGCGCTCCTGCGGCACTTCGGGCGAGCGCGAGAGGATCCACAGGTACTCACGCCGAGGCTCGCTGATGGCCACCAGCTGGTAAGCCTCATCGAGGTCGACCACCCAATAGTCCCCCCACACCAGGGGCAACCACGACAGCCAGGCCGGCGCGAAGCGCACGCGCAGCCGGGCCGACTGCGGCCCGCCGACCTGATGGGCTTGCCCGAGCGCCTGCTGCATCTCGCCATTGGCCAGGCGACAGGCGTTGCGCACACGAACGCTGCCATCGGGCTGCAGGCTGTAGCTGGCCGAGGTGTCGGCGACACATTGTTTCTGGAACCGGTTCGGGAATTTCGCCAGCTCGTACCAGACGCCCATGTAGCGCGGCACATCGAGTGTGGAGATGGACTGCAGCGGCGCAGGGGGCTGTGCAGCGGCCGCTGCCCAGAACAGGCAGCCGCTGAACAAGACGATGGCATGTCGCAGGAGTGGCATCAGATGACCTTCAAATGGCAGGGACCGGGAGGGGCAGCAATCTGGGCAACGCGCCCACGGGTGGATGGGCGTCCACACCCGTCAGGCGCAGCAGCACCGGCGTGATGAAAGGTGTCTGCAGCAGTGACATTTCAATAGAAATTTACCTTCACTATTCACTGCTTTTTCAGACGCATTTTCAAACAGCAAGCACAGATGGCACTGTTAGGATTATCAAATCAAAAAATGAATATTGGCAATTTCGTCAATACGTCGTTGTTGCATCAGGAGCCTCAGTGTCCGTCCATTTCGGTTTGTCTCGACGATCGGCACTCCTGTCTTTTGCCACAGCGACCCTCCCATTCACGACCACGCCGGGCGCTGCCCATGCGCAAGCCCGTCCGACAGAAAACCTGTACCTTGTCCAGGGCGTGACTTTTGTGGGCACCCCGGCGCAGCAACAGGCGGCTGCGCCCTTCATTTACGAGCTCAATCGGGATGAAGCGTTTCGCAAGGCGATGACGGCGCGCATCAATTCTGCGGCGGCTTCCCTGCGCATCAAGTCAGGCCACCGCATTGTGAACGACCTGGCCTCGGTACAAGGCGACACCTACGCCTTGTCTTTTGCGGTCACGGGCGAGCGCGTGGATGTCGAAAAGCTCGACGGCAACCAGTTCAACATCCAATACCGTCTGCGGCTGCAGGTGCTGGTGATCAACCTGTCGGTCAAGCCAGAAAACCGCCGCGTCGTCGTTGTCCAAAGCGTTCCGGTTGACTACCTGACCCTCAGTGACCGGGAGCCGACCTGGGCCCAGCAATTGGACACCTTTCGCCGCCTCTACCTTGATCCGCCGGCCGGGGCCAATGCATTGGCCGCCTGGCTCAATGAAGCATCGGCGCTGGACCTCAGGGAGGGCAATGTGTGGGTCAGGGTCGACCCCTTTGCGATTCAGCCCAAGGCCGCAAACCTGATGGCCCAGGCGGGCATGACGGCCGTTGAGATGTCCCAGCTGTCGCGGATCTTCACCTCGCTGGCCGAAGACGGAATCAACCGGGGGTTCGGCATACCGGTCATCCCCAGCGTGGCCGGTGATGTGGTGGAAACCGCTGTTGTTTACAGCTTTAACGATTCCGCCACTGCACAAGAAAGGTTTGGCTCCACCGGTCCGGGCGGTCCCCAGGCCACTTTTGTCTATCCGGAGCCCAGCTGGATCGTGGAGTTTTCGGCCCGGGACTTTCATTACGCGCGCAGCAAAACGACAACACCGGCGGGGCTGCCCATGGACGTCATCCAGGTGGCCCTTGCGCTGGAAATGGGGCTGAAGTCTGCATCGCCCTCCCATCCGCTGCAGCCCCTGCGGACCGTGTTCATCAAGCAGGAGCGCAAAGGCATCGTCAACGACCCGAACCGCGTCGTGCCCCCGGCAGCGGACACCCGTCGCCTGTGCGAGCGTTTGATGAAAGAGACGTTTGAATTCATGGTCAGGCCAGCGTCAGCCGATGCCTGGCTCAAAGGTTCGCATCGATTTCCGGATCGAACAGCGGAAGTCAAGGCTGCAATGCAGCAATTTTCTCAACAGTTCTCAACAAGGAAATGAGCATGTACGGAAAAACAATGATTCGGTCGCTGACCGTGGTGGCGGCGATGGCCCTGGCGCCGTTGGCTGCACAGGCGCAGTTTGGCGGGCTCATGGGCGGCGCCAAGTCCGGCGGTGGAGCCAGCCCGGACCAGGTTGAAAAACACATCAAGGATTATTTTTCTGGCATCAACCGCACCAACCGCCTGTTGGGCGAAGCGTTGAAACTCGACGGTCTCGCACAGGCCGCCAAGGAAAAAGCCGAGTGCACGGAGTCGGGCTCCTGCGGCTTGAAGGATGGCGCGTCTTTGGCCAAAGGCCACTCTGAGGAAATCGCCAAGAAAATTCGGGAGCTGCAGGCTGCGGGTACCAAACTGAGCGAAGAAGAGAGCGTCAAAATCACCCGGTCTTTTGAAGGCATTGGCAAGGCCGCTCTGGCCGCCAAAAACGCCCTGACCGATGGCAAGAACATGGACAAGGGCATGAAGGCATTGACCCTGGCCGCACTGTTCCCGGACATCGGGAACTCGTTCAAAGCCACATTCGATGCGGCCAATGCAGTGGTGGCATATATGCGGTTCAGCGGCGTCAAGCCCGATGACTTGGTCAAGAGCCTGGCTTCTGCCGCCACCGAATCGGGCATCCCTGTTCCCACCAACTTCGGCAACTGACATCATGAACAACAGATCCTTGGTGCGGCTCGTGGTTGCAGCATCTGCATTGCTTGGCGGCTTCATCTGCACGGCTGTCCATGCCCAGGCGCCCTACGCATTCAAATCGGATGCGACTGTCGATGTCCCCAAGGGTCTGTTCGGTCGAGGCGGACCATCTGAAGAAATCAAGGCCAGGGCCAGAGAGCAGGCTTTCGACTATGGATGGCGCGACTACATCACCTTCAGTTCAACCGGTGCGCGAGCTGACCTCTACATGCGCCATGCCAAGGCATTGCGCGATCGTGCCACCCAGCTTTGCAATGTGCGCGTCTCCGGGGACAGCTTTGACGAGCGCACAGGCAAGTACTGGGTGGAACTGCGCGGCACCTGCGATGTGCGCGCCACAGATTCAGTGTTGGCCAGCCTTGGCGGCGGTGGCGTGCAGGCAGCCACTCCTGCAGGGGAAAAACCGGTTTTTTCTTTTGTGTTTTTCGCGCGTCGCGCGGCCGATGAGCGCGTCTTTCTGGACAAGGTGACGCGGGAGCGCTCGGTCACTGACGAGACGACCGGAACGGAGTCCAATGCGGACGACAGCCGCAGTTCCGGGGGGCGCTCTTCCAGCACCTCTTCGGAGGGGGGATCGGTGACACAGCGCAATGTCGAACAGCGCAAGGGAACCATCGAACGACGGGATACCGCATACAAGTACCGGGTCGAGCAGTCCGAAGGCGTGGACAGTGCCGTCACCACCGTCCTGAGCACCGCAGGGTTCGACGTGGTGAAGTTCTCGGATGTGCTGGGCACCTGCCCAGGCGGCCCCTCACTCGACGAAATCGTCACCACATTCGCCAATCCGGCCGAGAACCAGGCCGAATTCGTGCCCGCCCCTTTGCGCAGCCGCATGATCGCCGCAGCACGGCATCAGGATTGTGCCGTCGGTTTCTTTGCTGTCGGCCTGCTGGACATCCTCAAGGCAGAAGACCAGGGCAATGGCCGTGTCCGCGTGACCGTCGCCCTGACCGCCGACATCCGTGACCTGCGCAGGCGTCTACCGACTGCCGTGGCCTCCATACCAGCCGTCCAGAAGTCGGCCCTCGGCAGCAACCGGGTCGAGGCCACGAACGCCGCCCTGCGTCTGGCTGCCACCGAGGGCGCGCGCGACCTGGTGGACCAGTTGCGCCAGCGCGGCCTGAACTGAGCACAGGACAGCACACCATGAGCGCCCGATATGAACCGACCTGGCGCACACAGGGCCTGTCAGGGCTGGTGATCGCCCTGGTGTGCTTTTTCGTCCTGGCTTTGCCCACCCTGCCCGCGCAAGCGCAGGAGATTGTGATCGTCACGGTCAGGTCCCACGGCAACGGCATGACCGAAGCGGCCGCCATCAAGGACGCGGTTGTGGAAGCGGTGGGACGGGTCTCCGGCGAACGCATCACGTCGCGCAGCACCACCGAGACCAGTTCCAGGGAGTCCTCCAGCGGTCAATCCGAGTTCAAGGCCAATTTCGAACAGCGCATCGACAGCCTGATCCGTGGGGTGGTGAAGTCCTCCCGGACGCTGAGCGTGGGGCGCGACCCCGCCACCAGCCTGTTCAAAGCAGAAGTTGAGGTGGGCGTGGCGACCTTTCGCCAATCCGAACAGCTCAAACGCATCAAACTGGCCATTGTTCAGGGTTCCATGGCGGCTCCACGCCAACTTGGCGCCGATGGCGCGACTTTCATGCAGGCCCTCATCAACGGGGCCTCGGACAAGCTCGTGACGGCACAGAAGTTTGCCATCCTGGACAGACAGCAACAGGCGGCCGCACAGCGCGAGTACAGCTTGATCACCTCCGGCCGCACCGGCGTCGAGAACCAGGTTCGCCTGCAGTCGGCAGCAGTTGCCGACTTCCTGGTGGTCGTGGATGTCAGCGACTACGTGCCGGGCAAATCGGTACTGGGCACCGATCGGGCCAGAGCAAGTGCGCGCGCCATCGTCTACGACTACACCTCGGGACAGATCCGTCAGTCCGTGAACGCCGCCGCCACGCGCCTGATCCGGGACGGTTCCAAAGAACCTCTGGCATCACAGTTGGGCGCTGAGCTGGCCGAACGGATCATTGAAAACGTGTTTCCTGCACGGGTCATTGCCATCGAAGCCGATCGACCGATCATCAATGCCGGGCTGGGGCAGTTCGATGTGGGCGATGTGGTGGATGTCCTCAGGCAGGGCAAATCCTTGCGCGACCCGTACACCCAGGAGAGCCTGGGCGCAGCCGAATCCCCGGTGGCACAGGGCGTGGTGGAGATGGTCATGCCCAAGTCCGCACTGATTCGCTTGCCCCCGGGTATCCAACTGGCCGATCTGAAGTCTGTCAACTACGTCGTCAGACGCAGTCGCGCCCCTGAAACCCCGAATACGGGTGAAACACGTTCATCCCCTGCCGCGAAAGGAAAGAAAAATGACGATGACTGGTAAACAACGCCTGTTGGCGAGCATGCTGGGGCTCACGCTCACCGCATGGACCGGCGCCACCATGGCCCAGGTCGGTCCTGAGAAGCAGGAGTGGGCCGCCAAAGACAAGCCCGGCGATGGTGTGGCCGAAGTGGTGCTGCAGGACGGCTCCACCCCGATGGCATGCCGAATCGAGATCAGCCTCAAGGGCGGGCCCGGGTGCACCAAGGTGATGTGCAAAGGGGAGCAAACCGTCATGACCGACAGCGCGCAAAGCATGATGGCGGCCAAGAAAATCGCTCTGAGCGTGGCGAAGGCACACTACACGCACTTCCTTCAGGAAGAAATCAACAGCAAGCGGGCAACCGATCTGATTGATGCAGCCATCCGCAACGAGGGAGGACCCAACCCAGGGACACAAGCCTCCAGCGGCTACGTCTCCAGTTCCACCATCCGTGAACAGGCATCGGCCCTGATCAAGGGTTTCACCGTGGTGGAGGACGGTTTTGAAAAGATGGGCAACCAACAGGTGGCTTACGTGATTGGCGGCGTGTCCTGCATGACCCAACGCGCAGCCGACAACCTCAGCGCCGGCAATCGTCGCGACAATTCCACACCGCCAGCGGGCGCTGCCGGAAATGCTCCGCTCGGGGAGGGTGCGGCAGTGCCCGCCCGTCGGCGTGCGGGTGCTGACCAAATGTGATGCCCATGGGCTTTCTGCCGCAGACAGGGCGCTGGGCCCTCTGGCGTCCGCAAACCTGTCTGCGTGCCACGGTGACACTGACCATGCTCACCATGGGACTGCCCTGCGCAGCGCAGACGGACCTGTGCGGTGAACTCGAGGCGGTTCGCCCTGGCGACTTTCTGCACAGCCACAACCAGACGCATTTGAAAACAGCGACCAGGCGCCCCTCAGGCGAGCCCCCTGCAGTGGGCCAGTCTGCTGTCAAGGGCGCGATGGCGCGAAGACTATCCGGCGAACTGAACGGTGCGACCGTGCAGTGGTCATCCGCCATGCTGATCGGACCGGTCGCCTGTACAAGCTTCAACGCTTTCCAAATCGTGGTGGACCCCCGCGCCGTTCGTATCGTTGAAGTCACACCACAGACCACCCCTCCCTGACCGACCCCGAGCAACCCATTGAAGAAAAGGACCCTCCATGCGCATCATTCTCGGCATCATCCTGGGCATTCTGATTGTCTTTAACTGGTCGAGTGTGAAATCCCTGTTCGACTCCTCACTGGCCAGCCAAGCCGGCGGCGGGGACAAGAGCGGTGCCACCACCCCTGCACAAGCCGCACCCGTGGCGCCTGTCCCACAGCCACAAAGCCTGTCAGAGTCAGTGGAGCAAAGGCTCAAGGAAGCCGCCGGCAACCGTTAACCGGCGACCCCTGAGCAGATGACACATTTTTCACTATGGCGGACCCTGGGTGTGCTGGCCCTTGCAGGGGCCGGCGCCTCCGCCCAGACGCTCAAGGAAGAAACTCGGCTGCATGACAAGCCCATGGGCACACCCCAAGGTGCCGTGCTTGTCTCTGGCTCTTCGCTCAAGGTTCTGGAGCGACAGGGGTTCTGGTTGCGGGTGGAGGCAAGCGGGCGCAGTGGGTGGGTCAAGGCTGGTGCCGTCAGTTTTTCGTCTGCGCCATCGGGACCGGCGTCCATCGACACCGGACGCTTGGGGGGCAACAACATCGTTGCCTCTTCAGCGGCGCGCGGGCTCTCGGCCAAGGATCTGATGAATGGCTCACCGCGCATGGATGAGGTGGAAAAACTCGCCCAATACACCATCAGTGACCTGGCCGAAGTCAGCGCTTTCATGGCCCAAGGTGCAGTCACTCCGCTGTCGCAACGCATTGTCCTGAAAGTGCCTGCAGCCAGGCCAACGGCCGCTACGGCCGGCGCCAACCCTGCCGGGACCACCGACACAGCAACGAAGGCGCAAGGCAAGAAAAATGACAACGATTGGTAAGTTCAGGCATGTCCTGTGGGGTCTGGTCCTTCTCTCAGGGTTGTTTGGCTCGGGCTGGTCACATGCCAAAACGGATGAAGAGCAAGTCGGCGAGGCCGCAGCCAGCCGCATTCTGGGCGCATCCGGACTGATCCCATCCACAGCTGCGCAGCGCTACCTGAACCTGGTCGGCAACGCCTTGGCACAAAGAACCGAAGCCAATTACCGCTGGCGCTTTGGTCTGATCAAGAGCGATTCGGTCAACGCCTTTGCCACGCCCGGAGGATTTGTCCTCGTGACCACCGGATTGGTCAAACAACTGCAAAGTGAAGACGAGCTGGCCTTTGTGCTCGCCCATGAGATCACGCATGTCGTACGCCGTCACCACTATCGGGTGGTGCAGCGCCAGCGGCTCGCCGAATCCGCCGCCAAGCAAATGCAGGCGGGCAGCGATGAGTCGGCATTTGCAGCGCTGTCACAGGCCAGCGCACAAATCTATGCGCGTGGACTGGATAAAGGTTCGGAATTCGAAAGTGACCGACTCGGCGTAGAACTGATGACCCAGGCAGGCTACGATCCGGCAGCAGCCATTGGCGTGCTTGAGCGGCTGCAGCGGATCAAGGGGGATGACCCCCGGGCTGAACTGCTGTTTTCGACACACCCCTCTGCGGCCGAGCGACTGGACACCCTGTTGCAAACCGGCGTGGATGCACTGCCGCGTCCCTCGCCGCAAGCGATGCAACAGCGGGCCGCACGGTTTCGCCAATTCCTGAGCCAGCTCTGACCCGGTCATGGGGGTCTGCCCAATCCAGCATCGCGGGCTATGAATTTCCTGCAGTTTCTCAAATCGTTCTGGCAGGATGCCCGGCAGGTATTGCGTGAAGGCCCGCTGACCCTGGCCGGTCTGAATGCACGCTTTCAGGGGCTCAAAAACCTGGTCATGAGCTGGGCGGCCATGCTTTCCAGGCACATGGGCGCCCGGGCGATTGTGCTGGTGGGTGTGGCGGCGTCCCTGTACGCCGTCTTCCTTTTTCTGTCCAACCAGATTGCGCCCAATGCGCCCAAGGCGTCCCACGACACCATCCTCAAGGCCCGTTGGGCCAGTCCCATGCCCTCCTCATCCATCTGGATCGTGGACATCGACGAGCGCTCACTGGCCGCACTCGCACCTGAGCATGGCCGCTGGCCTTGGCCCCGCAGTGTGCTGGCCGAAGGTCTGGAGCGGCTGTCCAACGCTGGGGTGAAGGCCGTGCTCTTCAATGTTCTGCTGACCGACCCCGACAAAAACAATCCCGATGCGGACGGCGCCATGGAGGCGGCCTCCGCCATGATCCCCAGGGTGGCCTATCCGGTGGTGCGTCTGAACCCGGCAAATGACGATCGGAGCCAGCTCAAGGCAGCCGCCCTGTTGCAACACACAGGGGACACCCATCAGGGCAGTGACGCCACCGTGGCTGTCTTGCTCCCGATGTTCGAGCCCATGCTCAAAACAGCGGGCATAGCCAACCAGAAACCAGACCTTGATGGCATTGTCAGACGCTACCCGGTCGTCTGGAGCGACAACCGTCTGACCATGCCCAGCATCGCTGCACGAACCCTCAGCCTGGGCGGCGATCCTGCACAGATGCATCCGGCCACCATCAACCTGAATTGGCGCAACAAGGGTCATGGTCGTTACGCGCGAATCTCTTTCGCCGACCTGCTCGCGTTACCGGCCCATTCACCGGAAGTGATGGCCCTCAAGAACGCATACATCGTTCTGGGCGTCTCCGCTCCGGGGCTGAGCATGACCAAACCCACTGCAGTGTCGAGTCTGGAAGACGACAACGAGATTCTGGCGACCGCATTGGACGACTTGTTGCATGACACACATTTGCGCGTGATGCCCGCATGGCTGGTCCTGCTCGTTGAAATGGTGGCGATATGGTCTCTGGTCTGGATCGGGATCGGGCGCAGCCTCAGCCCAATGCTGACCAAGGTTTTTTTGCTGATCCAATCGAGCGCCGCGTCCATCACCATGCTCAGTGCAAGCTACACACACTGGCTGATCGATCTGTCTGCACCGATGGCTTTTGGTGCGGGACTGTACGGCGCCATCAGGCTGGTCAAAACCCTGGATGCGGGCTGGTCACGCGCCAAACCCGGACTGCGCACGGCGGCCACAGCCCAACACAGTGGCAGCATCCTGCTGATCGGCTACCGCGACAGCCAGGTCCCGCGTTCACAGTCGGCGCAGCTGCAGCGCTTGCTGGAGGAGCGACTCGGTTTGTCCGGGGTCATCCGGGTCGATGATCTTTTTGGAGGCGAGAGTTTCGCGCGCAAAGTCTGTGAGGACTACAGTTGTCTGTTCGGACTGATCGAAGCAGACCACTTGCCAGACCTGAGTGCCTGCATGGCCGAGATGCCGATGTATCCCCACCTGAATATTCGCGAGATCCCGCTGCCCGTGCCTTGGAACCCTGAACGGGAGACCTTCCGCAAGTTCATGGCTCCCCACCTGCTGCGTCAATGCGCTGATCTGCTGGACGAGTCCGCACAGGCAGGGTGATTCGGTGTTGCCGACCTGGCGGACTCGCGCCAACGGGCTTCTGCTTCGTCCCAGGCGCCCAGCGCCTGCAGGTCCGGCACCCAGGCCAGCCCCGACTTGGCGTCCGAGGACACTGCTTCCGGGGTGACCACGACGTCCAGCAAGG
>JACCED010865551.1_pt1 | contig 19292 bp, 18 predicted proteins | sample 7455021 | NCBI WGS metagenome assembly JACCED01 (sample SAMN15323456, study PRJNA562643) | freshwater metagenome | isolation source: river surface water | place: USA:Blue River Watershed | collected 2017-08-19 | reverse complement strand
GGAACTCGACTACGGGAGGGGGGCAGGCCTGATTTGATTGAACGTATCCGACCACGACTAAACAGATACCAACTAAAAGAAACAAGATTACGATCGAACGCATAATTTTATATACAAAAAAATTATGGGAATTTTATAAAATTTATGGAGGATTAGGTCTTCAACTTTTAATCGTAAGGTTAGCAATCATCATGACCGTAGGGATCGATGTGCATGAATCTCTTGCATCTAGGACATCGATCACATTCACAGAATGGTAATCTGAAAAGGTAATCGTCAGTCATATAATCCAAGAGATTATAGTTTGGGTTGAGATACTTTAGTTGAAAACAATTCTCACACACTTTCTCCCACGTCTTTGAGAACGAGTTCCATTTATGGTCTCTGTCTGGACTTTCGCAAAAATCATTTTCAAGCGTTTCCGGATTCCATCCCCAGCCTTCTCCGGTTTTGATTTCGAGCCCGAGTACTTCTTTCAATTTCTCGATTGGAATCATGATGATACATTTCTCTGTGCTTTCTGGTTCATACGGATAATCAATAAACTCTTCTCCTTCAAACACACGGCATAAGTCATCTTTTTGAAACGGTGTTTCGACATCATCCACACCCATACTGAACATTCCATTATCAGAATAAAGATTGAATCTTCCTATGACTGGAAAATAACAACATGGAACCGGAATTGCATAATCAAATGGTTCATTATATTCGAGCACGCGTCGGAATAAAAGATTTCCATGATGATACATACTGGTAGTTATTGGTAAATAAATAAAATTATTCATTATATGCTTTTACTTGAAGCAATTACCATAAATATTTAGTTGAATTTACCCATCAATTTTTACATTGATGGGTAAATTCAACTAAATCCGACTACGCATTTTAAAAATGAACATTTGCGTATATGTGGGATTTTATAAAATATGTCTTACATAAAAAATTATAAAATTTCCTTTTCGGAAATTTATTCTAGTCAACTTCCTGCATATTTGTCGATTGTAAATCCGAATCAAAGACTGGTTCAAAGCGAATAGATCCGACGACTTTTTCTTCTTCTTCTCCGGGTTTTACCCGATCCATCGTGGTATCGTCATCCAACAGATCCGCTAAAAAAACAGTACTGTCTGATGTGACCAAAGGACGCACGATCCCAGTTTGTTCAATGACAATGTTCTTCCGAACTGACCCATCAGATCCGTTCTCTTCTGCACCTAATTGGTATAGATTCATTGAAACACTAATCTTTTGAGACAGATTTCCGGATGAAATACACACTTCATTGTGATATACAGAACGAGGTAATTTTGCATGTGCGAGTTCATGTGATAGAACTGATGCAGAAATTTCTTGACCACTCAGAACACCTGAAATGTTAATAATAATAGTTCTTGGTGGAACTACTTCAATATCATCATCTGCAAATTCCGGATTTTCAGCTTGCAGTTTATGTGTCACACACGTCCCCTCCGTTTGGACAAGAAATATATTTCCATTTACGGAAAGTACGGATATCTTCGAATGATGCTGAGGATATAAATTCTTCGAAACAAATTCCGTATAATTTTGTCTTTGTATTTCTTTGCCATTAACTCCAAGAGAAATCAAAAACCTTCGAATCCCCCTATTATGATGATGTTGAACATCATGTTCTGGAAAAGCAAGACAAACAGGAGAAACACCTCTTTTCATCATTTCACGTTCTTTTTTTTGACGTAATTGTGCAATTGTTAGTTGGCTCATTTCTGGGTTGAAATTTGGCTAAAAATACTATAAAAAACAGTTAATTTTAACCATCAATAAAAATTGATGGTTAAAAAGCAAATCGAAAATCCAATTACGCTATCTAAAAGATATCCTTGACGATACTGCTAAGCATCTTATCCCTTTCCTCAACTGTCGGCTCCCTCTCCGCATTTCCCGCCACAAAATTGCGTCCCTGTGAAGCCAACTGGCGCCTCTGCATCCAAGGGTCCGCGTGTTGTCCATCATCGAGCCCCGACAACAGACCAACCGCCTCGACACTTTCACCACCTCCACTAACAGGTAAATCCACTGTATCAGCTCCATTTCCCTCTGGCGCCTGCGCGGCCGAGGCCTCTGGGGCCTTTCCGGCGGCGGCCTCCTCAATCTTTGAATAAAGGCGGTCCTTCTCATTCACAATGTCGCGCAACTCGCGAATCTTGTCTTCGGCCTCTTTCATCTCCTCATCCGTCTTCGGCTGGTAAAACTTGCGCTTCTGGTTCTCCTCTCGGGCGGCCCTCTTGCGCTCCTCAGTCTCATTCGCATAAACGTCATCCTTGTATTTGCGATTCTCTTGGTATTTCTTCATGAGGGTATTTAGTTGGTCATTGGAATACTCCTGCTCAGCTACGCCGTCGGGGTTCGGGTCCCAAGGGAGCCAATACCCCACTTGACCAACGAAGACGTGAAAATTGGGGTCGCGACGTTGGAGGACCTTCGCACGAATTTCGGCCTCTCGCTTCGACTCATACACTCCACGAACCTTCAAGCCACGAATTGACGTCTGGAAATCATTGGAATCATTGAACTTGCGAGTGATTTCTTCCTCATTGGCATAAAGGAAATCCTCAAATTTGTCATCTACATTAAGGGTATCAATAAACTCGGGGGTCAGTTTAGCGGGGTCCAATTTAGATGGGTCATTCATTTTCTTCAAATCCTTCAAAAACCACTTCGCAAATTCTTTTACTAAAAGGGATTCTCTCCTTTTAAGAACTTTTTCGGGGGAAATGAAGGAAAGACAAACGAAATTCTGTCCTGGAATTTGTTGGTCTACTTCTAAAAAGTCTTCAACTGGTTCTTCTCTCTGATGAGCCATTTTATATTTACTATAATAAAGTTTTCTTTAAACTAAAACGCGAAAAAAATAATCTTTGCTATAATTAAATGAACCAACAGTCGAAAAATGGGTTTCAAATTACCGAAGTATTGAAGCGAATTGTCAAGTATTTACTTGAAGGTGTGGCGATTGGTATCGCAGCGATGATTATCCCTCGTGTTCGCGGAATCATCCTTCCTTGGGACACAGTTCTTATTCTTGCGCTTACCGCGGCAGCCGTATTCGCTATATTGGATTTGTGGAGTCCAAGTGTAGGAAGTTCAGCGAGGAGCGGAGCGGGTCTGTCGCTCGGATTCGGACTCGTTGGAGGCGTACCGATTGCAGGAGTCTAAGGTGTAAAAATTGATTTAAAAAATTTCTAAATTATATATTTATAAATTTAGAAATGTGTATTTTCAACAAATGCAAAAACCGTTCATATTATAACTATGAAACCGAAGAAAAACCTAAATATTGTTCGGAACATCGGAAACCCGGAATGGTGAATTTCAAAACTTTAAAAATGAAGAAATGTCTTGAAGACGGATGTAATATAATTCCATCATTCAATTATAAAAATGAAAAAAAAGCATTATACTGCAATAAACACAAACTTACTAACATGGTAGATGTCCATCATGCATCATGTATTTACAACAATTGCGATATTCGAGCATCTTTCAATTATAAAGGTATTAAAAAAGGATTATATTGTTTTGAACACAAACTTACAAACATGGTAGATGTCCATCATGCATCATGCATTTACAAAAATTGTGATATTCGAGCATCTTTCAATTATAAAGGTATGAAAAAAGGATTATATTGTTTTGAACACAAGCATCAAGACATGATCGACGTCTCAAGCAACACATGCATTAAAGAAGGATGCATCAAACGCCCAATTTATAATAATGAAGGAGAAAAAAGAGCATTATACTGTTTTAATCACAAACTCGATAAAATGGTTAATATTTTAACGCCGACTTGTATTCATGAAAGGTGTAAGACTCAATCATCATATAATAACGAAGGTGAAACAAGACCGTTATACTGTTCGAAACACAAATTAACAGGAATGATAAATATCAAAATGAATATGTGCATTTACAACGGATGTCAGATTCAAGCTATATATAATTATAAAGGATGTAAAAAAGGCTTATACTGTTCTGAACACAAATTAGATAACATGTATAATATAGTCAGCCCGAAGTGCATTTATGAAAATTGTGATGTTATACCAACTTATAACAAAAAAGGAGAAAAAAAAGGCTTATATTGTTTTAAACACAAACTCGATTTTATGGTTGATATAAAACATGATTTATGCTTGTATGAGAACTGCGAAATTAGAGGATCATATAATTATAAAGGAAATAAAAAAGGATTATATTGTTCGGAACATAGATTGGACAACATGTTTAACGTCATTAGCCCGAGGTGCATTCATGAAAATTGTAATCTTATACCAAATTATAACAAAAAAGGAGAAAAAAAAGGCTTATACTGTTCAGAACATAAACTCGATTTTATGGTCGATATAAAACATGATTTATGCATGTATGAGAACTGTGAAATTAGAGGATCATATAATTATAAAGGAAATAAAAAAGGATTATATTGTTCGGAACACAGATTGGATAACATGTATAATGTCATCAGCCCGAGGTGCATTCATGAAAATTGTGATGTTATACCAACTTATAACAAAAAAGGAGAAAAAAAAGGCTTATACTGTTTTAAACACAAACTCGATTTTATGGTCGATATAAAACATGATTTATGCTTGTATGAGAACTGCGAAATTAGACCATCATACAATTATGAAGGAGAAAAAAAAGGATTATATTGCTTTCAGCATAAGAAAGAGTCAATGCTTGATGTTGTTTCAAAAATGTGTAAAACATACTTATGTCAAACAAGAGTTAAAGAAAAATACGATGGTTATTGTTTATACTGCTATATAAATTTATTCCCAGAAAAACCAGTTTCGCGAAATTACAAAACCAAAGAATACGCAGTTGTAGAATTCATAAAAACATCATTCCCCGAACTATCGTGGGTCTCTGATAAAAAAATAACTGATGGTTGCTCGAAAAGACGCCCAGATTTATTCTTAGATTTAGGCTACCAAATAATAATAATTGAAATCGATGAAAACCAACATCTTGATTATGATTGTAGTTGTGAAAACAAACGCATCATGGAATTATCACAAGATGTAGGACATAAACCGATTGTATTTATTCGATTCAATCCAGATGAGTATTATAACGAAGAAATCGTTATTAGTTCATGCTGGGGAACTGATAAAAAAGGTATTTCTGTGGTTAAAAAATCGAAAGAGAAGGAATGGGAGAAACGGTTAAACGCACTAAAAGAACAAGTTGTTTATTGGCTTCATCCAGATAATATAACAACGAAAACGGTTGAAACAATCGAGTTGTTCTTTGATCGGGGGAGAACCTAGGTTCAGTCTATAAGATAGAATCTTATAGACTCAAGAGATAAAAAACTTTACAGTTTTTTATCTGTTCCCCCCCTTACCCCCCTCTCCTCTTTGGGGAGAACCTAGGTTCCCCCCTTACCCCCCTCCTCTTTTTATTGGTATATTTTTGGAAGATTAGTTATGTTTTATTTTTGGAAGATTAGTCGTATCATTTTTCAAAAAATAATATGATGAATCAGATGAATCGTTTGAAGCGAATAAAATTTAAATCATATAACTTTTTTCCAAAAAAAAAGTTATATTATATATTAGATGAATAACAATAAAAATAATAATACTCAATCCGATATCGATCCGACTTCCCAAAAATTAGTAAGCACAATTACCTCATTTTTTACTTATTTTTCCATCGTTATCATTCTTTTCCTCATCCTCTCATACGTTGGTAATCAATACATTCCCGGAATTGGTCTGATGTTTCTTCCAATGTTCCTTCCCAATCTTAACGGTAATGGCTTTTATAAAAAACCGTATTTAGCATCTCTTTTTCACAAGCCATCGGACGAGATACCCGACTCAAACTTTATAATAAAAGAAGAAAAAACCGGTCTCAGAAAATATACGCTTCTTGAAATGGGCCCCAGTTTCTATGAGGCTATCGGAGGATTTTTAGGTAAACCACTTCCAGATAAGGCACAAATAAATGAAGTTGAAATCGTTTTACAAGATTATGATGACCGCTTAAATCCAGCTCAAAAATATCTCCTTATTCTTTTCGGAAGCTTACAGATATTTATCGGTTCACTAATGACTCTATTTAGTAGCGTTGCGTATCTTTTTAGTGGGAAACACGGAATGTTTTTCAACATGCCATTCGAAAGAGAAAAGAACCGTAACAAAAATGAAAGTAGTCGCATGTTCAAAAATTTAGATAAAGCATCAATATTAAAATCAGGAGATGATAAAATATTGATAAAATCGGGATGGTCCAAATTTGCGGCCGCCTTCGGTTTCGCCTATTTCATCCCCGTCGATAAACTAACATACGGAACCCAATTTTATATAACGGAGCGCAGTTCATTTGTTGATAGATTCCAGTATTTCTTTTTTATAATGCTTATTATGATTTTTATTGGAACACTACCGAGTGCTTTTCAAGGAGGGTCTTCTGGAATCGCGTTCGGTATAATTTTCGGAATTATTATGTATATGATATTCGCAAAACGCATATATAATGAAGAATATCAAACGGATCCTTTTCCAAATATGTCATCTTTACTCAATAAATACAAAAAATATTATGATGGAAGTGATTATAATAAGAAGATTATCGAAAATAATGATGAAGGAAAAACACAATATAATCGTTTATCAAATGAATATGGTTACAATGATTTATCGAGAAGTATTGAAAGAGTTCGAGGGGACCTTCAAAAAGCAATTGATGATTATTCCGTAGCTTACAAACTAGTAAACAAAAACAATACGTTAGAACCAAATGATGACCCATTTACTAAAAAACTCAGAAAAGCGAAAGAATTAAAAGATAAATTAGGTGAAGGAGCTTCAAAAGTCGGCGAAGGAGTTTCAAAAGGAGTTTCAAAAGTCGGTAAATCAATATCAGAATCAAAAGTTGGTAAATTTGTTTCAGAAAAATCAGCAAAAGTTGGTAAATTTGTTTCAGAAAAATCAGCAAAAGTTGGTAAATTTGTTTCAAAAGGAGTTTCAAAAGTTAAAGAACAATTTAAAGGTAAAAAACCAAATCCAGAAAACTATGGAGTTGAAATGAGTAATATTCCTCCACAAAATCAAATGAAAGTAAAAAAAAACTAATTAGAATAAAACATCTCAAATAACATAAAACAAATAATATATCTTATATTATGTCCCAACTATTTATTTTCCGTCGTGATTTGCGAATTCAGGATAACACCTGTCTTAATTTCCTCCACGACTATCCCGAGCCAATCATCCCCATTTTCATTTTCGTCCCCGAGCAAATCGAGCCCTCGCTTAACCCCTATTTCTCCAACAATTGCGTCCAGTTCATGTGTGAGTCGCTCGAAGATTTAGAGAAGAACATCGAAAAGCACGGAGGAAAAATGAACTACTTCCACGGCGACCCAATCAAAGTAATCGAAAAAATAATGAAAAAACACAAAATAGTTCGTCTGGGAGTTAATCAAGACTACACGCCATACGCCCGCGCCCGCGATGAAAAGATAGAGGCCCTCTGTAAAAAGAGTGGGGTCGAGTTCGTTTCGAAGGAGGACATCTGTATCCAGCCGGTCGGCTCCGTAAAAACGGGCTCCGGAACAATCTATAAAAAATACACCCCCTTTTACAATAAGGCCAAGGAACTTCCATTAAGGAAGCCCGTCATTCTGACGAAATACAACTTCGCAGATGTCGCCTTCGAAAAACACTCCCTCGCGAAGTATTATAAAAAGAACCCCCACCTCTTACACAACGGCGGACGCGAAAACGCACTCGCCCAGTTGAAGCACATCCCCAAAAATTACCAGAAAACCCGTAATACACCCAGTATTCCAACTACGGAATTGAGCGCCTACAATAAGTTCGGTTGTTTATCAATTCGGGAAGTTATGACTAAATTGGACGAGGAAATCTCACGGGAACTCTACTTCCGCGATTTCTACTATAACATCGTCTATTTTTACCCCCATATCATCGGAGGCGCTTTCGAAAAGAAATGGGACAAGCTCAAATGGGACAAGCCGGACCCGAAGCTTCTGGACGCCTTTTATCAGGGGCGGACCGGCTACCCAATCATCGACGCGGGGATTCGCCAAATGACGACGACGGGCTTCATGCACAACCGCGTGAGGATGCTGGTCGCCAGTTTTTTCACAAAGGATTTGCTATATGATTGGCGGATAGGGGAGCGCTTTTTTGCGAACCATCTATACGATTATGACCCAACGCAGAACAATTGCGGTTGGCAGGTCGTGGCGGGGATGGGGCCGAGCGCACTCGACTGGTTTCGTGTAATGAACCCCGCGCTCCAAACGGAGAAGTTCGACCCCGAGTGCATTTACATAAAGGAGTGGGTCCCCGAGTTGGAGAAATACAGCGCGAAACAGATTATGAATCAGGAGTGGGACGCGAAGGACTACCCGAGGCCGGTTGTGGTCCATGACGAACGGAAGAAGAAGATGATGGCCACTTACAAATCAGTTCCTTCGTAATTGTTTTATATAAAAATATTTTATTGGGATATATTATGGATAAAGTTGGAGGAAAGAAACAAGTCGCAAGTAAAAAGAAGAAACAAAGTTCTGAAAATAAAATCAAAACCGTTAAGAAAATGAGGGGGGGGGTCCATTTGATTTAAGAAATAACTTACAACAATATCGTAATTTTGTTGAAAGTGAATTTGAAAATAATGAAAATAATGAAAATACAATTTATAAAAATATAAAAAAAAGAATAATTAGACAGATACAATATTCATTAGATGATAAAAATAAAAATAAAATGTTTCAAACTAATTTATTTTATATATATGAAAAAGATAAAATTGTATCAATTGGTGCAATCGGAAAGAGAGCGGTTAAATGGAATGAAAAGAACTATTTATATTTAACATATTTATTATCAAAAATAAAAAGAAATCGTGGCGGAATAAATGCTATATATCATTTACTTATACGAGTTCCAGAAAAAGATGTAGCAGGTATTTTTTTATGTTCAGAACCAGAATCGATAGAATTTTATAAAAAACTTGGGTTTATCCAAGATAAAAAACATAAAGAAGCGTTTACATTAGATAAAACACCAGAAAATATTCAAAGATTAAAAGAAATGATAGAAAGTAGAGGTTCAATAACGACAGAATTTCATTCTACTTATCCAGATAATAGAATAACAATAGAAGAATAAAATATTTTCTATATTATGGATAAACTTCACGTAAAGAAAAAAGTCGCAAGTAAAAAGAAGAAACAAACTTCTGAAAATAAAATAAGAATAGCTAATAAAATGAGGGGGGGGGTCCATTTGTATTCAATCAAAACTTAGAAAATTTTAAGATTTTTGTTCGTAATAACTTTCAACATAAATCAGAATTACCTAATTATTTGTCAATAAAAGAAAGTATATTAAGAAAAATTAATAATTATAATCCTGAATCTCAAACAAGAGCTACTTTTAATAATCATATATTTTATATATATGATACAAAAGATAATAGAGTTACATCAATTGGCATAGTTGGTAAAAATGATATTACAAATAATGGTAGAACAAAGATAAGCGGTAAAGACTATTTTTTCATAAATTATTTATTATCAGGAGAAAAAAAAGGTGGAACAAGTGCGATATATCACATACTTAACAAATTACCACCTAACTATGATGGTATTTGTTTAACTTCAACAGAAAGTTCTAGAAATTTTTATAAACATCTTGGTTTTACTGGAACTAACTATTTATTTACATTAGACAAAACTCCGGAAAATATTCGCAGATTAAAAGCAAGACTTCCACATCCAATAACCACAGAATTTTATTCAACTTATCCAGATAATCAAATAACTTAAATCCATCTCAACCGAATTATATAATATCATTATATTATATGATTGTATCAAAGTTCATATGGAACTTCTTCCAAGAAGTCATCGCAAACAAGGACAACGGTCCCACAAAAACATCTGTCCTAATGTATGCGTATTTTCAGATGCTCTATAATTTAGGGACCTTATTCGAATCCACCGGTATCCCAAGTAAGGACCGCGTTTCTCCCCTGAAAAACGCCCCCCTTATAAAAAACTATATCTCCAAATCAACCGCGGATTTACTTCCGACCGTGTTATATATCGGTCATCGCGCCTTCATGAAAAAGCTGTATCTCAATTCAACCCAATTAAGCGCCCCCGACTTCGGAATAAACCTCGCACCAATTCCAACAAATATGACGCCCGACATCGTCGCCTATGCAGAGTCCCATTTAACCGAAAAAGCCCTCGAATTACAACGCGCCGGATTCGCCACGAAGAACACGACCGGATTACCGGCGGATTATACCGGTTCAACCAGCGAGACCCCAAGCCCCCAATGGGAACAACTCATTGTCCCAACGGGCACCGTTAAAGGAACCAACAATTTACCGCTCATCGTCCCATCGAACCCGCTCTCGTTTAGGGTCCAGAACTTCTTGGGCGCGGATTTCTACAAGAACCGTGGGTTCGCCGTAAATCCGACCGAGAATATTATTGATTTGAGCGCAAAAATATCTACGACATGGGAGGGCGGTTTGAAGAAGGAGATGGACCGCTTACTGGATGTGTATAAGGATTTAGATGACCGCAAAAAAGTAATCGCTGAGTTTTTTGCGGGGTCATCTTCGCAAACTCTTCCTCCAACGGGTTTTTTCATTTGTATCGCGATGCAGTTGTCCCAAAAATACAAGCAGACGACACAGGACGACCTCAAAATGTATTTTAGTTTGGCTGCCGGTATATTTGATGCGGGAGTGAGCGCGTGGTATTACAAGGCAACCTATAATCAGGCGCGCCCCATCAACCTGATTCGCAATTATTACGCAAATAAGACGGTCGCCTCTTGGACGCCTCTCTCAACGCCTATTTTGGGAAAGCAGTGGCTTCCTTATCAGGAATTCAACTTCGTAACCCCGCCTTTCCCCGATGTGGCCAGCGGACATTCAACATTTTCGCGCGTGGCCTCAAAAATATTGAATTGGTGGTTCGGGAATCCGGCTCTGTATGACGGTTTCTCAACGGCGACGATTCCCAATATCAACTTATTGTGTCCTTCCTTGAATATCAATGATAAAACTGTCAGTATTGGGGAGTATATTTTTGATAAAGGTTGTAGCACAATTGAGCCGGATATTACACCGAAGGTGCGGACCGTGTTGCGGTATAAAACGTTAGATGAACTCGCGAGCGACGCTGGTCTTTCGAGAATATACGGCGGAATTCATTCATTCCAGACGAACGAAGTGAGCATGGAACTGGCGGATTGGGTTTATGAAAGGACAAAAAGAAAGTTGACAAATGAGTTTAAGTTTAACGGAAGAATTTAATTATTAGTTAAAATAACATTGTAATTTTAACTAATCAGATAAAAATGTTAAGTTTTACTCAGAACTATACTTATCAATTTCAATTGCGCCACCAAGTATAATTGGAGTTCGGTCATGAATATTTTTGGGCGTTATTTCCAAAATACGGTTTGAACTCTGTTTTCCAATAATCGCTTTTCCTCCTGCGTTTTCAACGATTTTCGCCATTGGAAAACACTCATACAAAATACGCAATTTTCCATCCGTGTTTTTTATATCCGCCGGATATGAAAACATTCCTCCATATAAAAGTGTCCTATGAACGTCTGCAACCATTGAACCAATATACCGATGCGTGTATTTTGTATCTTTAACTTTATATTGAGCAACATATTTCTTCATATCTGGATACCAATTCTCACAATTTGATTCATTTATCGAGTATATTTTTTTAGTCCCGATGTGTATATCACCTAAATAAATATATTTCGACTGAGTCCGGTCCAATACAAAATGTTCAGCTCCATTTCCGACAGTTATCACGAAATCGGTCGCTGGACCATAAAGAACATATCCCGCGCAAATAATTTCATCTCCTTTTCTAAGAATGCGTTCGCTCATATTTGGAGAATGATTGTCCTCAAAAACACAAAATATGGTTCCTACGCAACAATTACAATCTATGATTGATGAACCATCTAATGGGTCAAATGCGACGATATATTTTTTGGAATCATCGACTAAAATAAGGTCATCATTTTCCTCTGATAATAGAATTGAGCATTCTTCTGTTTTGGAAAGATAGTCGATCATTAAATCATTAGAAATGACATCCAGTTTCTTTTGGACATCACCAGATGAATTGGAAGTTTCGCGCTCACCGTGTAGATTATTAATCCCAGAATGACTGAGACTATTTTGGATGATAATACTACAAGCTTTTATTGCTTCAATGATTTTATCCATATTTTTCCAAACAAATTATTTTTTCAAAATGGACAAAATATTGTAATATTTTCATCATATTGAATCAATGTTATATAATGATTTCATTATTTACGTAAATTCAGATAGATAGGAAGCTTTGTTTATAGTATATTATTACTCAAAAATTGATGGTAAATTGTAGTATAAAAATTATGATAATAACACCTTTACACACGATACAATGAAAGCAACAGCAGCAGCAACAGCTACATCACAATCCGCAAAGGGAGGGTCAAAAGCCCATAAATTTACGTCTGAACAGCGTGAAGCAAATCAAACTATCTGGGAATCATTCTTAGAAGGACAAGTTCCAGAAGGAATGACCGCCAAACAGATTCACAAAATTTTGTTCTGTCTTTCTCTTGGAAGATACTTTCCCGATGTTCTGGAAATGATGACCCAGTTTGGGTTGCCACATCCAGAGAGAGGAAGTCTTTCATTAGATTTCTTCCAGACATTGCTCTCGACTTCAACACGCCTTTTTCTCGAAAGAGTCAAAGAATTATCGCTTGAAGAAATTCAGTATTTCTTGAAGCAAATGACATCGGAATCTACTCTCGGAGACGAGGGACAAGTATCTGGTGATTTTCCAAACAAAGACGGCTCAAAGGCGAAGTTTCACACGCTTCATTTTCAAGATGCGAAAGACATTTCGCCTGCGTTGCTTGAACAAGCGAAGCATCTTGGAGCTATCATTACTGAGATTATGATGTTGAAACTCGATGGAAGTTGTGTCGTTCTTCGCGGTGGAAAACTTGTTTTTCCCGGAAGTGGTCTTTTAATCGGACTGGATGTTCAAAAAAGAGTTTCTTCTTTGGAGAAGTCGATTGAAAAAGTATCGAAGTCTATAACTGACAGGATGCCCGCTGACAAGAAGGAGGAAAAACAAAAAGAGGTTGAACAGCTTAAAATCCAGTTGGCGTATTTTCAGAAGATGCTTCTGGACATTGCTGAGATTGAAGCGACCGGCGTTGAAGGAAGCACGTATGAGATTTTGATTCTTGGAAACGAGATGAATGACCTTGCGAGCGCGATGTATCCGATTCTGTCTGGGAAGACAATCGTCCCCCACAATGAATTAGGTATTCCAGAAATGGCACTTCCTCCACAGGACCCAGCTTCTTCTCAACCAGCAAGCCGATTTCTTCAAATGGACAAAGCGCAAATCTTGGAACCACTGAATGAGTTGTTCAAACAGAAATGCGAGGCCAGAATAAACGCTGGTCGTGATTCTGCTGGAAGACATCCGTTTGTTTTTCAACCAGTTTCCATTTTGAATGGAACCGCGATGTCTTCTGTCTGTGAAGGCGGAGTCCTCCATATCACTGTGGTTTTTCCGGATGGAACAGTTTTTCGCATTTGCTTGAAAGTCAAGAATCCGGAGATGAATCAGGAGAAACGCGATCATTGCATCTACTCTGAAACATTCACAGAAGCTGACTATTACGCTTTGTTGAAGAAGTGGTTGATTCCCGCCGAAGTTCCAGCTGTTCTTGCTTCCGCAGGAGGTGATCAAGCAGGCGAGCCGTAGGCTGACTTATCCTTTGAACAACATAAATACGTTTGTATTTTATAATATTTCATCATATTCTATTGAAAATTATAATAGAGAACAGATTCTCTAAATTTCACATAATTCATCGTTATCAATGACGAGTTGTGTTGTTAGAACGATGACACCAACACTATCTTCAAAATCGTATGTTATTTGGATTGGATCTTCTATGACAATGCGACACGAAAAGTCAACTTCTCCAAATCCTTCTAATCTTTCAGATAAGTCGACTGAATCGATTTCAAATTTTCCAATTAATTCGTCTAAATCGGTAGATTTTAATCTACAAAGATCATCTTGTTCAACTTGTAATAAATAAACGACTCCTTTAAGAAAAAGGATACAAAAAAAACGGTCATCGTCCAACTTTTCAAAGACGTATATCCGATTTCCGTCAGTTGCTTCAACAACTAATATAGGATCTTCTTTTTCTTCGTCCGAATCTTCTTCGTCCGAATCTTCTTCGTCCGAATCTTCAGCCAGAATCCTCAATGTTTTATCAGAAAAAGGAGTCTCTTCAAAATCGGGTTCAGTTGTTGAAGAAAAAAGACTGTCATCAACTCCTCTTGAAATCAGTTTTCTTGAACATTCAACCCTTCCTTCAAGGGTATCGTCATCGTCATCAAAGCGAATCGTAAGAGAAGCACAGACGCAGGAATTTCCCTGATTGAAAACATTAGAGTATAAGTCAAAAAAAACACGGTCGCCACATAGTTCAAAACCACTGTGGAATCTGAATGAACCAAAACAACGACTAAGATTTGGAATACGTTTATCAGAATCCTTGTAAGTTGTCTGATTCAATTTCCACAATGGCAACTTGAAACAGACAACGTCTCCTTCGGAATCTATTTGAAAAAAATAGATAGTTGAATCGAACATAACCATGAAGAGATTTCTGGTCAGTAGAACAACATCTAAGTTATTCCCGATTTCTCTGAAATGATCAGCTTGAGCATCACCGTCAAACATCATTTGATTGTTTAGGCGCCATATCAAGCATGGAAGGCGACGGGACAGATTCTCAGTGAAATACTTCATTTGTGTTTCTGATGTGATTTCAATTTGCGTTTCCCCGTATTTTGGTGGCATCGAAATTCGAACAGCACAACAGAAGACTGTTATTTCACCACGATGTATTATTGAAAATAGAATTACTCTGGTAGTAAAAGTGTGGATCACAACATTATCTGATATAACATGTGGGTGTTTTGCTACAAAACTATCAGGTAAGGTTAAAATAACAGTCCTATCAGCTTGTGAAACATATTGTGGGTTAATTTGTAATGGCATTTTGTAATTCATTCAAAATTATCCCAAATTTACCATCAATTTCTATATATTTTATAAAAAATGAACACATGTTCTCGACCTTCATTTTTCATTAAATCTCATAATATCTGTTCTTTCATATAATAGTTCTTTCAAAGTATAAATAGAATTATCTTCATCTTCTTCTTTATATACATTAAATGACCATCTAAAACAGAGTGGTAATTCTTTTTTATCAAGAACGATTTTAATTCTTAACTGACCGAAAGTGTTGGGCCAACCCGAACAATTGGTTTTTATTTTCTTCTCAACCACAATCTCATCTACATAATTTACAATTGAATAAGTAGACTTACTATCTACAATTGAATAAGGAGATGTATGATGTATCGAACCAAAATCAATACTCTTTGTATCAAATATTACACCACTGCGTATAATAGGCATATATCTCCGTGTTCTGGAATCAGCAAAAGCATCAAGAAGATTTTGTTTTATTTGAATAAAACGAATCTCGTCTTTTAAACAAATCGCCCAAGTAAAATTTCCAAGAAATTTAAGACATTCTGGTTGTTGAATGTCTCTATTACATATTGAAAAACTAGAAAAACAGCAAATATCATTAATGATATATTTGTTATCAGAATATTCTGTAATGAAACCGAAAAAGACATGTGTTTCATAATCATCCGCATTCAAAATACCAATGATTAGATATAAACCGAAGTTATCTCCATCTTCATCAGTAATATCAATTATTTGTGTAAAATCTAAATCATAATATTCTTCTAAACATATCGCATGTTCTTCATGATAATAATATGATTTCGTTCTAAACATCTCTGTTTCTGTCGAGTGCTTTGGAATATATACCAATATTTTGTTTCCATCGGCATCTTTTCCAGTTACAAGAAATTGGTCTTGATTTGGTAAGTCCTTAAAATCTAAGTCAGTCATCTTTTTAATCACTAAAAAATAACTACACATTTTTCATCAATTTTTATATATTATTATATAATAATAATGAAAAAATATGATATTATAATCGTCGGTTGTGGAATCGCCTGTTTATACTTTCTCTCCCTATGTCGCGCCCGAAATTTGCGCATATGTATTTTAGAGAAGTCTTCCAGAGTAGGAGGTCGTATTCACTCGGTTCATATCGATCAAGACGCACCTCCAATTGAAACGGGCGCACTCCGTTTCAACAAGAATCACGTCCTCTTATTACAACTCCTGCGCCATTATAACATCACCTACGCCCCCTTCATAACAAAGACGAACATCCAACTCAGTAAGGAGCTCAACCGCAAATTGGGCCGGTTTTTGAAGGAGTGTAAGCGGAAGCTCTATAATTACCAGACATTCGCCTCCGTCGCAACCAACTATTTCTCCGAAGCAGAATACACCCTCTTGAAGAAGTGGTATGGCTATAATGAGGACTGGGAGGGGTCCAATTGCGCAAATTTATCCCGACAAATCGTAGAGGAGGACGTCGCCCAGTATTATCATGTCCCCGCTGGATTATCAACGCTTGTGGAAGTCCTATATGCGGACCTCGCAACGTGTCCAAATTACGAGTTTTTTATGAATGAAAAAGTCGTAAAAATTGCGGACAACAATAATATTTATACAAGCGCGGGACACCACTACACTGCGGACCACATCATTTTAGCGTGTCCCAATATCGAAGCCATAGCGGGGCTGGATGCGTTCGCGCCCGTCCTTAAATCCGTTGGCCAGCAGAAGTTGAACCGCATATACGCTAAATTTCGCGACGGGAGCTGGTTTCCTAAACAAGTCATTCACGCCTCTACAACTATCCGCCAGATTATTCCGGTTAGCGCTGACGTCATTATGATATCATACACCACCGGAAACGACGCTAAATTCTGGATTGATTCCGAAATGCGCGGGACACTTTGGCCCGATTTAGAGAAACAGTTGCGCGCCATTTTCCCAAAGGCGAAGCTCGACCGACCCCTCTGGATAAAGCAGAACTACTGGAACGCAGGGACCCACTACTACCGCCCCAATTTTATCCCGAAGCGGTCCCAAGCCATTTCATTCAAGCCAACCGCCAATAATATTCATATCATCGGGGAGCGCTTTTCGCTGGTTCAAGGATGGATTGAGGGCGCTTTACAGAACGCGCGGGAATTCTATGCGCGGTATTTGCGGGGCGATTTTAGGAAGGAGCCGGTCTATAAAATGAGCGAGGTCCGGCGACATAGCACATTGGCGGACGCGTGGATTGTTTTATACGGGAACGTATATAATATAACTGATTGGGTCAAAATACACCCCGGTGGGGAAGTCATCAAATACGGCCTTGGAAAAGACGCGACTGAGATTTTCAAAAGGGTCGGACATAAGGATGACGCACTCGAGTATGTGAATAAATACTATATCGGTGTTCTTCACTCGTAAATTGTATTTTTTATAAATGGAACGCACATCCTCTTTCCGTGGTCCGCAATTAATTGAAGTATTTTTCCTAAATTATCAGATGATTCCAGCGTTTTAATCAAAAATGGGGATTTTGATACAAAATGGACGATACAATAATTGAATTTGGATTTATAGATGTAGAGAAATGGGTCAGTGAAGGCTTCGTTAAATAGGTCGGACTCTTTTTCCGTATTCATAAATTATAAGAATATATTATTATGTATTTTACGAATTATTATATATTATATATTATAAATATGTCTTGTATTGGATACACCGCGCAAAGATGTTGGGCCATCGGGAACTTGAACCAGCAGTATCAGAACAAGCTTTTTCTTGAAAAGCACGATTTTGAAAATTATTACGTGGGGGGACGTCCGTTTTACAGGCCAATTCCAAAAATACCAGAGTATGATTATCCAGAGTTGGAGGCGCTTTATTTTATATTTTTTTATGAATATGAGGGGGTCAAGTATGTAGTTATTCGCAGGAGATAGTAAATCTGTAAATAAACTAACAGATAATAATATTATTATAATATTTGATTATTTTTGTTGAAAAGACCGGTTTAATGCTTGAAAAAATCATATTGTTGGGATGTACTGCCAGCTAAGGGCGTCACAGATGCGGTGCCATGTAACATCATGACTCAATATCTTTTCCCGCGATTTCAGCAAAGGGAACAGCGCCTTATATTCATCATGCCCCAGCAACTCCACGCATTTGTAAAGAACGTAGTGGTAATTAAGAAAATTCTTCTTCGGCTTTTTAGCAATTTCCATCCATGGCCCCTGAATTTCACGAAAACAATATCTCAATTTGTCTTCGACTGGCTTCGTAATAATAGGTGGTGGAAGCCCATTCAATTTATTAATAATATGTGCGATGTGTTCATAAAATTTGTTTAAGTTCAATTTCCTCAGGAAATACCGTATCTTCACATTTGTCAATTTTGTCAGGTCCGTTATCCGCTCCTTCCTTATTTCCTCCTTAATCTGGCTAAGTATTTCGTCTGGAATATCAGTAGATTCCTTTGCTTGAATCTGGTTGAGAATTTCATTAAGATGGTTCGTTCTTTTATAGGCGAAATAGGTCGCCTCGGGGGGTGGGTCCTTATAGTTGGGCTTGTCGCTCTCGATGATAACATATTCGAGATTCCCACATTTTACACAACTCATAAAGCCCTCATTATGATTAATAATCATCTCATAATCCTTATTATAATTGAGATGACACTTTTTACAGAAATCGATCTTCTTCGCGACCTTGCTTTTGAGGCCGTATGATTTGTCGATAATACTTAAATAATTGTCGAGCGTTGATGCGCGGTCGAACTTGTGATTCGATTCAACGAAGTCATTTATCGTCCTCGCAATTTTCCCGCTGTTATCTGCTGTCTCCTCTGGCTGTTTAATACCGAAGAATGAGAGGAGTTGGGATTGCTGAGCCGGTTGCGCTTGCGCTTGTGGGGCCGGTCTTTCATTATCGTCCGCGATATCCTCAATATTGTTATAATATTCATACAATATGTTCCCCGTTTTAATAAAATAGTCGGTCTCGTCTTGATTAACTTCGAGATTATCTATTTTTTCTTGGAGCTCATTCCGCTTATTTTCGAGGTGGAACTGTATTCCGAGGTCCTCTGGGCTCAGGATAGTCTCGGAGTTGCTCTTTAATTTGT
>JACCED011439816.1_pt1 | contig 19300 bp, 19 predicted proteins | sample 7455021 | NCBI WGS metagenome assembly JACCED01 (sample SAMN15323456, study PRJNA562643) | freshwater metagenome | isolation source: river surface water | place: USA:Blue River Watershed | collected 2017-08-19 | reverse complement strand
TTTTATTTTCTACAGAAAAGTTTAATATATTTAATATTTGGTTTTTTTTCGTATTCAGCCCATAATAATATTATAATTGTAATAATAGTTCCTACTAAATAGTAGTGTTGATACTCTTTTATCAAATCATATTTATTATTATGATTAGTATTGTCTTTTATGTATTGAAATATGAAATATATTAATGTTATAAAAAATATAATTAATATTCTTGTAAATATATTATTTGATAATAAAATTATTCCACCTAAAGCCACCGCACTAAAAAAACTTATTGTAGTTCCATTGGTAAAATACACATTACTATTTTCTAATTTTTTTTCTTTAGTATCATAATTAATACAATTAAATATTAAAATTAAAGCAAGAATAAATAAATGACCATGTATATACTCAATTGATGATGTTAATATAAGAATAATAAATAAACTAAATATGTAATTTTCTTTATTATAATTATAATTATAATTATAATTTTTATTTTTAAAATATAATGTATGTAACGTATTGATTAAACTAATTATTGGATAGAATCCCATGCTAATTATTATGTGTTATCTTTTGAATAAATATTAGATATTTAAAATTTATTATTGTAAAAAACGAATAAAATAATTAATAAAATAATGAATAAATTTTAACTTTACAAAAATTTTTTGTTCTAGATATCATTACCTTTGGAAGCATTACCACCACGCCCCGCAATTAAATTACGCTGTTGTTCAGTTGTACATACACAACCTCTATCACATGAATATGTTCCTGGACAACATTCTGGACGACATTGATTTTGAGCGAACATAAACATGCGTTTTTGAGAGTCAGGATTGCCATCAACTGATGGATAATATGCTGATAATAAATCATCACCTAATAAAATATCTTCACCAATTGGTGATGTAATGTAAGTATCTTTTACAAGTGGTAAGTTAGTTGGTGGTTTTCTCCATTGGTGTTGGCGGTTTGGTTCATCTTCAGTTTTTTTATATGTAGCACCTTCCCATGAAACCATTTGGTTTCTGACGATACTATCTTCTGGTTTAAGCATCTTACCACCACATGACCCCATACTATATGTTGTTGGAGCATATCCTAGAAAGCCTTCCTTTGAATCTGCCATCATTAAACCAACTAATAAAATAACTAACATTCCTAATAAATAGAAGAAGTTGTTCATTTTACGAGTTGATTCTAAATAAATTGCGAGTAATATTAAAAATAAACCTAAAATGCAGTACATTTGATGTTAAATATTTATAATTTATTATTTATTATTACAATAAGATTTTTTTACAAATGTATATTGAAATAAAAAAGAAAAATTAAAAGAAAAATTAAAAGAAAAATTAAAAGAAAAATTAAAAGAAAAATTAAAATTGAATAAAAATATAAATTTAAAATAACAAATAATAATAATAAACTATAAATTATTTAAATTAAAATGGATTTGAATTTACATGATCGAGAAGAATCATCTATTATACCATCAATGACTTTATATTCTGGGATTATAGGTATAAGTTTATTTACATGGTCTTTTTATAATTATTCTAGCTTTAGAAGAAATGTAATCCAAAAAATGTTTGATACATATGATTATTGTTATGATTTATATCATAAATTATGGTATGATGAAAAAATAAGAATAAATAATATTGACAAAAACCATATTAATATTAAAGAAATCCACGAACCTTTCTTAAATAAATTATTGGATAGTCTTACGATGAGTAACACTCCAAATATGTCTAATACAAGTGAAGATGTTATTGAAGAAACGGAAGCTTATGAAGAAATTACTCAAGAAAGTTACGAAGGTAGTGATGAAGGTAGTGATGAAGAAAATATTAATAAAGAAGTTAATCGTGAAGAAGATAATAAAGAAAATAATAAAGAAAATTATGAAGGGACTGAAATATTAGATTTTATTAAAAAATACGATTTTGATCATCATGACCATATTTTACATAAATTCTTAACCAATGATATAAATTTTAAAAGTATACATATCAAAGAAAAAACATATTATGTATTATATCCAGATTTATCTGAAAATAAAGATAATGAATATAATAATTTTACGAAAGAACACATTCTAGAATCCCCATGGTTAGCAGTATCTTTAGTGATTTTAACAATTGATTATGAAATTAAAGAATATGATATTACAGAATCATTAAAAAAATTTTGGATTGAAAATAATAATATACCAGTTCATGTAGAATACTATGATTTCTGGGTTGATATATTATTAAATGAAACAGGTATTTCAAAGAATAATATTTTATCTAAAGATAAAATTAAAAAATTTCATTTATCCGTAATAAATGATGTAGGTGATTTTAAAAATTATGAAAATGTTTTAATTGTACCTAGAAAAGAAAATTTCAAAATAATTGAATTTCCTGTTCAAGAATAAAACTTAAAGAAAAATATATTAGAATAAACAAGGTTAAACTAACTATTTATTTTATCATATAATATATTATATTAAAATGACAAATACATCTGATTTACATTATTTAGACCGTAAATGGGATCTATGGTATCATGACCCTAATAATAATTGTTATACTTTAGATAGCTATATTAAATTAGGTTGTATTGATACAATCGAGACTTTTTGGCATTTTTATTACCAATTAAAATTACCACAATTACAAAATGGAATGTTATTTTTAATGACTGAAGGTACTCTTCCAACATGGGAAGATAATTTAGAAGGGGGGTCTTGGTCGTATAAGATTGATAAAAAAGATATTGCTCAAGCTTGGTCTAAATTATCTGTTTATTTACTTTCTAATAATTTTGTTGAAAATGAAACAGATAAAAATCAAAATTCTTTATATGAAGAAGTAGTAGGTATTTCAATAAGTCCTAAAAAAACGTTCTCTATTTTTAAACTATGGGTTAAAGATGATAAAGTTCACGAACAATTAAAATTTAGAAATGATTTACCCTTTATTAAACATGAAGAATCAATGTATCGATCACATATGGAAACAAAAGAAAAAGAAGAAAAATTAAATGCTCTAGCTAAACAACAAACAGTGAATGAGTAAATTATTATTTTATTTTATTTTCTATTATTTTCTATTATTTTCTATTATTTTCTATTATTTTCTATTATTTTCTATTATTTAATATAAAAATATTTATATTTACTAAATAAATTTATATGAAAAACAATAATAAAATATTTTATAGTAAAAAAAATCATATTTCAAACTTTAAAAATTCTAAACTTTTAAAAAAAACTAGAAAATATCATTTAACAAAAAGTAATAAATTAAGAAAGCAAATATATGTGTTTGTTCAAGAAGGATTTGGTAATAAGATTTTTTCATTAATTATGGCTATATATTTATATAATTTTTATAATGGTAAATGTGATATTAATTATATATCTTTTAAGTCTAAACATGATAGTTCAAATGATTTAGATATGATTGATATTTTCCCAGATTCAGCTTATAAAGTTAATCATGTAACTGTTAACTATCAAGATTTCAAAGAAACAATACTTAAATCAAAACCAATGCGTCATAAGTTTGCTAATTCAATACATTCATTCCCGACATATGAAAAATTACCAGATAATTATTATGTCCATCCATTATATAATTTAGTTTACAAAATGTATAAAACTTTTGATAAATTTGATAAAAATATTTTCAAAATTAATCAATCATTAATTAAAGATAAAGAAATAATTAATTTATCTAAAGAACATTATTCATTAATTCACATTAGATATGGAGATAAAATATACATCACTAATTCTTATTTAGGTACCGAAAAATTTGATTTTTTTATTATGTATACTCCTCAATATTATATTGATATGATTAAAAAATTATTAACAATAAATAATAAAGAAAAAATCATAATAATAACAGATTCTATTGAATTAGTTAATGAATTTATAGTTAAATCTGATCAAGAACTTTTTAATAATGAAAATATTATTTTAATAAATGCAAATTGGTTAGATTCATTTTATTTATTCTATAATGCTTCTAATATTGTATTGAGCTGCAGCACATTTAGTATGGCAGGTGCATATTTCAATTCTAAACCAAACCCTAATATTTACTTAAATTTATATCATGATGATTATAAAAAAATCCGGATTCCTGAGGAATTTTCAATATCTCCTAAATGGACAATAAGTCATGTAAAAAAATATATTTTAAATTATGATACTGAATTATTAAAAAAATTTGTAGGTTATTTAGAAAAAAAATAATGAAGTAAATTCATTGTTTAATTTAATATAATAGCACATTAGTATGTAAATTTTTTGTTAGATATTTATTTCTATTAATAAATATAAATGATTTTAGAAAAAAAAACTTTAAAAAAAAATGGTAGTTCTAAGCTATACAATATAGATAATCGAAATATATTTAAATCTAAATTGTTGTCAAAATCAAAAAAAATAATGAAATCAATGAAATCAATGAAAAAAAGAGGGTGTGTTTTCACACAAAGTATTTTAAATGAGAAATATTTCAATTCTAATTATTTAAAAAATAAAATATGTCGATTCATACCTTTATTTGATTTTAATCCAAATATTAAAAAGAATATAGTTTCAACATGTTTTTTTAAAATGAATAGAGGTGGATATAAAGATTTTAGTAAATATTATAATGGTATTCATACTTTATATAAAACCATGTTAAAAGAAATGCCAGGTTTTTCTTTAAGAGTTTTTATAGATACTAGTATTTATAATGATAAAAAAATAATGAGTTATTTATTAGAAAATGAAAAAATAGAATTAGTATTATACTGTTGTGAATCTTATGCTAGAAATGAACAATTTCATTTAGGTACTTTTGGAACATTCACCCGTTTATTTCCTTTATTTGATTTTGAAAATAATGATGCCAATAGAGTAGTAATAACGGATATTGATGTAGATTCAGATGACCCAAGATTTAAATCTGAAATTTTTGATCATTATCAAAAGTTAATTAAAAATTATTCAGAAAGTGAAATCAATAGTTTATATGTATTTAATCAAAGCGTTTTATTGAAAGATATCAATTTTAAATATATTGATCATAAATATAAATATTTTTTTGATGAAAAATACATTACACCATATGTTTTTTTTAATTATATAGTTGGTATAAGAAAAATACCAATTGAAATATTAGAAAATTTTTTAATAAAAGTTCCGAATTCAAATAAAATATATTCAACATGGAGTATTTCTCCGAATGAGTATGATAAAAGATGTGAAGAATTTATTTGTTATGGAATAGATGAATACTTTTCCCACGAAATATTATTTCCTTATTTATTACAGAATAAAATGGCAATAACATATTTAATTAAATTTGATATTTATAGAATAATGAAATTATTACTTAATGAATTAAAAAAACCCTATATTGAAGAAAATAATAAAAATGAAGAATTTATAAATAAAATTAAATCATATATATTTTTTATTACTAAAAATGTATGTAATAGTTTTGATATTAATAAATGTAAAAAAATACTAATTGGAAATTTTAATACATTAATAAATGATACTTATTTACAAAAAAAGGTAATGAATAAAAAAAATCCAGAAAATATTATAGTAAATAATTTCTATCAATTATTGAAAAATTTAGTCAAAGAAAAAGATTATTCGATATTTAGTGAAGATCTTGTTAAATACTTGTTATCAAATGATCTTTTAAATGTTGCAAGAAAATCATTCTTTATAAATCATTATAGTAATTTAAAAAATAAAACAATTGATATAACAATTAAGGCATAAAAAATTGATTATATATTTTAGTTTTTAGTTCAAATATTATTACAATCATTATTATATAATATAAAAATGGAATACACATTTGGATATGAATCTGGAGCTTATGGATACAATACATTGCGTTATCTTATTTTAGAACCAATTAATCAAGAATTAGTAACTTACCAAATTATTATTCCAAAAACGAAAGAAAATAATGAAATTATTCTACCTTCAATGACAACAAATAGTATTATTATTATTGACCAAACTCATATTGAACCATATCCTACAATGGCTATTAATATTAGTGGTAAAAATATTCATTCAAAGAAATATTATTATGAAAATGTTAAAGTTATTATTACAGGAGAATGTACCATCTCATCACAAATACGTATGGATGTGGATCGATAAAAAATATATCGCATATAGCAATTAAAAATTCTAAAATTATAAATTATTTTTTTATTTTGATTTCATTTATTTTAATCATCTTTAGGGTTTGGAGCTAAGCAAAGTTTGATATCTCCAATAAGACCAATCTTGTATACAATTGTAAGAGGAAGATCATTTTGAAGATGTACATGAATAACTTCACAAAGTTTTGAACATTTTGTAAAAAGAATTAGATATTTAAGACTAAAAACGCCTTCAATAATCTTTTCAGGGTTATCATTACGTTCAAAAACAAGACCATCTGTACTTTGACCAATTGTTGTAGCTTGATCAACTGTATCCCCATCGCAACTAAGGGTTAGTTGAGAGTCAACGCATTTGATTTCAATATTTTCGGACCATTCAGACATAAAACGACAAATCTTATGGAATGTGTCAGATGGAATCATAACAACTGATTTATATTCAATATCAGGAAGTTTACGAACTTCTTTGGTAGCATCCATTAGATTGAGGTAATAACGTGTTTTAATCTTACGTTTTTCATTTGTGATAAAAATACCTAGACGGTTACTATCTTCTTCGTGTGTAAGGGTAAGAATATCATCCTTTTCAATAATACGAATAAGTTGATAGAAAATCTTCATATTAACACCAAGAGCAATAGGTTTTTTACAATAATATTTTTCAAGTTTATCACCATTAATACGAACATGAACAGCTAGGACATGACCTTTATCAAGAGTAAAAATACGAAGTCCTTGTGAATCAAATTCAAATGTGGCATCTTCAACAATTTCTTTCAAAGCTTCAAAAAGATTTTTGATTTGAGGGACATTAATTGTTTCAAAAATTACATCCATCTTTTTTCCAGGAATAATAGATTTTTGACCTAAACCAGAAGTGGGTGTAGAAGGAGGGACTGGGGAAGTCGACATTTTAATTTAAAAATTAATATTTAGATTGTTATTGTAAATAATAAATTTGAATATTTCTTAAATCAAATTAAATAAAAATTCAATTTTATTTTTTTATAAAAAATTAAAATATGATTAAACAAATTTATATTCTTAATTTCTTTTACTTAATTACTTAATTACTAAGCGGTATCATAATATCTTAATAACATCATCGCTACAATTATTAATAATAAAAATACCATTGCCAATTCTTTGAACTCATTAAATTTCCATATTAAAAATATCGCGACTAAAAGTAATAATCCTGATATTATTATAATGAAATTATTTTTACTAGATTTTTCTGCCATTTTTTTACTATTTGATATTATATTTATATTTATAAAAAATATTAGAAAAAAATATTGGAAAATATATTAGAAAAATATTTTAATTTTATGTTTCTTTTTATTTTTTTGTTTCTTATTTTTAAGTCTATAGTCTATAAATATGATGATACTAAATAAAATACTAATGAAAACAGTATTGATTGAACAATTAAAATATCAATTGATCTAGGTAATAAACCATTAAACATTTCTGCTGTTTGAGGAGAAGCAATTAAGTAAAATACTAGTGTAAATAATAAACTTCTCAAAGCAAGCTCTCTATCCATATTAAAACCTTCAATTTGGTTTCCTTTTTCTGTATTATATTGACGTGACATTTACTATTTTAATATATTTATCTGAAAAAAAATCTAAAATAAACATCATAAATTAAAAAAATTGATCTTTAAACTTTAAAAATAAAATAACTTAATTAATATTTAAATATTGTATAACAAATATTGAATATTTGATGCCACTTGAATTATATTATAATAAAGAATTATTAGAAGTTGGTGTTGATGAAGTAGCCAGAGGTTGTTTATTTGGTAGAGTTTATGCGGCTGCCGTGATTTGGCCACATGAAGAACCACCCGATAGTCCTTATTATCCTCCAGTTCGTGATTCCAAAAAACTATCACCAAAGAAAAGAGAACAATTAAAAGATTTTATAGAGTCTAATGCGATTGGTTTTGCGGTTGCATATGCGACTGAATCAGAAATAGATAAATTGAACATTTTAGCAGCTTCACAATTAGCAATGCATAGAGCATTAGATAAAATTAGAAAAAAAATAGATTTTGATCATATTTTAGTTGATGGTAATTATTTTATCCCATATTATACGTATACATATAATACATTTGAAAAGGGTGACGATAAGTTTTATTCAATTGCTGCTGCAAGTATTCTAGCTAAAGTTTATCATGATAAATATATTGAGGATCTTGTTGCTGAGTATCCAGATTTGGAAAAATATGATATACAAAATAATATGGGATATGGTTCAGCAAAACATATGGAAGGTATTAAAAACCATGGTGTAACACAATTTCATAGAATTACTTTCAAACCATGTTTTGGAAAGAAAAATATTATTAAAAAACATATTAATGAAAATGAAAATGAAAATGAAAATGAAAATCAAAATGAAAATAATCAATCTTCTCTAGAGATGTAGATTTAATATTTACCTTAAACTTTCATAAAAGAAATTTTCTAATACATAAATTTTATTTTTTTTTTGAGATTTGATGGAAAAAAATAAAAAATTGATTTTAAACTAATTTTCTTCAAAAACATATTAGTTAATAAAAATGATTAATAACATGATAACCTTTTTACAACAACAATCTAACATTAAACTTGTTAAAGAATCACATGAAGGTTCATTATTTATGACAGACAATAATGTTATTAAAGTTTTAAATACCTATCGACTAGAAAATGATGACCTTGAAAATGCATTAAAAATGACAGTTGAATTATCAGAAAAAATCCCAGAATATGTACCTAAATTTTATTCAGTATATAAATTGCCTGGTGAAATAGCGATAACTATGGAAAAAATCAATGGTCAAACACTTGAACAATATATAAACACACTTACAAATCGTGATTATAGTCCAGAAGAAATTCTTAAAGTTGTTTCATCGTTATGTAATGCTACTAGTGCTCTATTTAAATTAGGGTATGTTCATGGTGATTTACACGAAAATAATATTTTGGTAGAACCATCTTTAAAAGTAAAACTTATCGACTTCACAGAATCGGATTTGATTACAGCGATTGATCCAAGTGATGGTCAGACTTTAAAAATATATAATGAGTTACTTTATATTAGTTCTATGATAGCTAGATTAATATTTTCTAAAAAACATCATAATATTTTAAATAAAAATGTATATCAAATTATTAAACAAATTAATGATTATACTATTGCAGATGTCATTGGTGATGATGAATTAGCAACTATATTGTTTAATATATTACATTTATACAGTCCTTCATGGAGAGTGATTGAGAATGATTAAATTTTAACATACTTGAAAAAAAATTTATTATAGAATTCATAATAAAGTTTTATGTATATATTTTTTTATTACTTAATTTTTACGCAAAGGTGTACCAATATCCTTTCCACGTAGTTTAATACCTAGAATGCGTTCCATTTTACCTAAAACTTGGGCATTAGGAATAGCCTTTCCAGATTCATAATCATTGATCAGTGTAGGTTTTTCATTAATTTTTCCAGCTAGATCCTTTTGAGTTAGACCTTTTTCAATCCGTCCTTTTTGAATAGTTTTAGATACATCCATACTTACGGTTGGAATGGTTCCAGCATCATTATATTCAGAAATTTTATGTAAATGAGCACCTTCAGGATTATGAATATGAACTTTTTTTTCTTGAATAGAAGATTCCAATTGATGGCGATTAACAATAGATTTATCTTTTTCTAACTGTTTAGCAGTTTTCTTAAGAATAATAGTTGGTTCTTCATTAACGTAGGACATTTTAATATTAATTTATTATAACAATTATATTATTACTAAAATTTCAAATTCAATTTTTTACTTTGTTTTTTTTTAATTAAAATATAATACAATCAAATATATCTTTTCTAGGTTGATAGTTATTGAAAAATAAAAAAAATAATAAATAGTGAAGAAAAGGTGGGTTTAAAATCATTTATAAATATCATTTTCTATATTAAAATATTATTTAGAAAGAAAATAATTAAATAAAATGACTTATCAAAATGCTATGAAACTTTATCCAAATGATTCTATTGAAAGAAAAAAACATCTTAAATTATTATTTAGAAAAACAATGAGTATGTTTCGTATATGGGGAAAAACAGATGAATTAAACATTCAAAAGGAATCTATGACATATGTTTTTGAACATATTAAACCTAAAATAATAAAACTTTTATCATTTTATGTTCCACCTGAAGAAAAGGAATATGTTAGTAAAGAAAATTGGGTTGATATTAAATATCGTAAAAAAATTTTTGATATATTAATTGATTTGGAGGATAAATCTATGTTATTTTGGATGTTTTTCCATTTTAATTATTTTTATTTAGAAAATGTTGATCAACAGAGAAAAATTCTTATGGAAAACATTGAAATATTTTACAAATATTACCCGAAATCAATGTTTTTTAATAGTATTAAGGAATTATATGGATTATGTTCACAATGTAATGTATTATTTTCAATTTCTTATCAAAACAGAAATAATAAAATAATACTTGAAAATTACTGCAAATTACTGAGAAAAATATGTCCTGATTTAAATTATACAAGCAGTTTCATTGATAATAATCCTAATTTTAATTCTAATAATCGTAATAGTAATAGTAAAATTAAAGTAGCTTTCTTTTCTGAATATTTAACTTCAGACTCTTCAGTTTTACGTGATAGAATTGGTATTATAACTCAATTACCAAAAGATAAATTTGATATTTATTATTTAGCTTTTACAAATCCTGAAAATATTAAAGGACAAATTAGTAAAACTTTATATAATATGTTTAAGTCAAATTATATAAGATTACCAGACGATTTGGTTGATGCTAGAAAATATATTGAATTACAAAAATTTGATATTATAGTATATTGTGAAATAGGTATGATGATGAGACCTTTATATTTATCATATTCTAGACTAGCTCCGATCCAAATAACAACATGGGGACATTCTGAAACATCTGGTATTAGTACAATTGATTATTTTGTGTCTAGTAAATATTTTGAAATTGAAGAATCTAGAGCTCAAACTCATTATTCTGAAAAACTATATTTAATGAATAGTTTATCTACTTATTATTATCCACCTACAAAAATGTTATTACCTAATAATCATGTATTTAAAAAACGATCTGAATATGGTTTAAATGATAAAATGACAATATATGGTTGTATTCAATCTTCTTTTAAAATTTCAGAAGAATTTGAAAAAATATTAGATGGTATTCTTAGAGCAGATACGAATGCGGTAATTTTAATGTCAACTAATAAACCATTTTGTAAAAGTCAAATAACTAGAATGCTAAAATTAATGGGAGAAAAAAATCTCAAAAGATTAATTTTTTTTCCAGCATTAAACATTTCAAATTATATGAATTTAATAAGATTAACAGACGTCATTCTAGATCCATATCCATTTGGTGGGTGTAATACAAGTTTCGAAGCTTTTGATTTTAATATTCCTGTTGTTACAATGCCAACTAAATATCTTAATGGTCGTTTTACATTTGGTATGTATAAAAAGATGGGATTTATTGATATGATTGCTGATTCACCTCAAAATTATATTAAAATTGCTATAAAAGCAGGGACTGATAAAAAATGGCGAGATACTGTAAAAGAAAAAATTAATAGAACAAAGGTATTGATATTTCAAGATAAAGAATCTATTAGTGATTGGGCTAAAATGTTATATGATTTATATCATAAAAATATTGAATTGAAAGAAAAAGAGAAGGAAAAGGATAGGGAAGTAATTGATCAATCTTCAAAAAAAGAAAATTTTGTTCATGAATTATTAAATCAAAAAATAATTATTAACGAAGAAGAATATATTAAAAATGATACAACCAAATCTATATCTCCAACTCAAGAATTAAACAATAACCATAATAATTTAGAAATAACTAATAATAATATAGTATCATCCGAAACTATAAATGGAAATAATAGCACTAGTTTAGAAGAACTAATGAGTCAAAATGAAAATAATAGCACTAGTTTAGAAGAAATTATGAGTCAAAATGGAAATAATAGTACTAGTTTAGAAGAACTTAGTAATATTACATTTGAAAACAATAAAATAAATGAACAAAATTTTGATTCTGAAATTGAAAATTTATTAAATAATAATTAAAATTATTATAATAATATATAGTAAAATAGTAAAATGACAACCGATACAAATCAAATTTTAATATTACTAATTCTAATTAACATTGCTCTTTGTTCATATTATTTTTTACTTTATAAAGACAAACAAAGTAAAGTATACGAAGACAGTTTAATTAATTATCTAGATGAAAAATTTTCTAAGAATAATGATTATAAAGAATTAGATAAAGATAGTTTAAGAAATATATGTAACCCATTCCATGATAAATTTTTTGATAATAATAAATTTCTAGGATGGAGATTATTTTATTTAAAAAATCAAAGTAATAAATTAGTTAAACCAGATGATAATTTCAAAGGTACCATTGTTCAAAATTATTTAGATACTATGACAAATGTTAATAATGAAGTAACTCCAATCAAATATCAAATAAGATAATAAATATTTTATATAAAATGAAATAAAGTATATTTTATTTTTGTTTTTCTTTCTTTTATGATAAGTAAATAATAAATTGGGAGATGTCATTGATTTCTTTAGATTCAAAATTAGAATATCCGCATCCTTTTATAATTGCTTCAGATAATAAAAATCCATGTCAAACATGGGAAAAAGCTTTAAAAAATCCTGAATTGAAAAAAACATATGATAAATTTAATGCTATTGATAAGAAAAATATAAATAAATCTTTAAAAGAAAGAACATGTCAGTCTATTGATGGTGTTAATCAATGTTTTACAGTTAATGGTTTATTAGAAACATGTAAAAAATTACCTGAAGAACATCCAAAAAATATAAGACATTATATGAAAGATATAGATGATGCGAGTCAAGCAAAAAAAAAAGAAATGATTACACCATTAGAACAATTGATTGAAAAAAAAACTACTATATTTGATCACTTAATTCAAAATTATACTGCTAAAATGAATGCTATTGAAATTAATAATGGTTATAATAAATTAGCTGATAAAACTATTGAATTTAATACAACTAAAAAATCAGAAGTTGGTGATGATATAGAAAAATCTGAAAATTTAAAAAACAATGCTGAAGGGGTTTTTGGGTTAAATAGAAAATTTATTGATTGGTATAATAATAAAAATAGTTTATTTATCATTATTATTAAAATTTTATTGATAATAATAATTATTATTGAATTTTTATTCATATTAAGTATTAGACTATAATAAATGTATAATTACAAAGAAAAAAATTTATTTATTTTAATTTTAATTTATTAGATAAAGAGAGTTAAAGTTAATTATCATCATTAACTTCCTCATCATCATCATCATTTGGTGCGACCTTCCAGCCTTTCCATTTCTTACGAGTGTTTGCTTTACCAATGATTTTATTGAGACGTTTCTCAAGTTCCAAACGAGTATGTTTACTTTGGTTAATATTATTTTGTTGTAGAAATCCACGGAAGATCGGAAAGATATCATCAATTGAAAGACATGAATTGGCATCTTCACGAAGAAATTCTTCAACGAATTGACTGTAAATATCACTATCACTACGGTATGATGCCGTATTCTTCAATACTTCAGGAGGTTCTTGAATACCATTCTTTACATAACTATTTTGATAATATTGAATCAACATGTACATAAAGATTTCACTCCAGCCAGATAATTTACTTTGTAAACTACGATCAGCAACGAATTCATAATGTTTCTTAGGATCAGGACTATCGCAGAATTTAGAAATAAATTCCACAACACGAATACGACGCCAAGTACCTTCATCATTCGCAGGGATTGAAGGCAATTCGTTACATGTAAGTACAAGTTTAAATTTAGGACGGAAGGTAATGGGTGAGGAATGTAATTTACGTGCTGTAATTTCATCACCACCAGTAAGTTGTTTCATAAACCCAACTTTAATTTCATCATTTGTTTCAGCTTCATCAAGAGAAATAAAACGACGACCACGAGTTTCCGCTAAAACTGGCGAAGCATTTTCAGCGCCACTTCGTCCTTGTGTGAGTGATGTAATAGACATTGAACCATAGTAATCACCAATAGTTTTCTTATAAAAGTCAATCAACATAGATTTACCATTCGAACCAACACCAGTCCAAATATGAAACTTTTGCTCTTTGTTGGCACCATGTAAGAAACTAGCCAATAAGTTAAGTACATAATTACGTACCCGTTCAATCGGTAAGATTTTATTAATCAATTCTTCAACTTGCGTCATCTTTTCATAATCATCTGAATCAAGTTGTTCAATATAATTAATACCAGTTGTCAAACTAATATTATCTTCCGGATAACCTTCACGGAATTCATTCTTATCAAGATCATAAACACCATTAAGAAAATGAAGTAAATTATCATTGGAATCCAATTCATCTTCAAATTTTTCATCAAAGAATAATTCTTGACATTCAGTAAAAACCGAATTCTTGAATGCTGTTTTCTTTAATTGAATAGCAATATCAGCAGCAGTGCGTGCCCGATGTTGCCAATTATCTTTTTCTGGTTCATCATCTCGAAATTCATTCGATTTATTATTACAATATGTGGAATAATCAGAATAATCATGAGAAACCTCTGAAGAAATCTTTTTCTTAAGATTATTACCACGTTCATTGTGAACCCAGCGATTATTCATATAATGATACCATTTACTATGAGAAATCGAAGAACATTTGAATTCATGTTTAAGTTTTTCATAAATATAACGAGCAATATCTGAATGAGTCTTATTCATAGAACAATACATAAGTTTACCAAGAGAGTCACGACTAATTTCACGATATTTTGTCGGATTATCCTCTTTCGCCCATTTATGTAATGTACCAACACCAAGACGACGTTCCATAATACGAGTTTGAGAACGTGCCCATTCATTACGACACCCTATTTCATCAAACTTTCCAGCTGGTGCTTTCCGGCTAAACTCAACAAAAGCTTCTTCAAGCCGATAATCAATATTAGAAAGACACCAACATACACGAATCCAATCCTCATATAATGTCGCACGTTTTCCAGATAAACATTCACGTGTAAGTTTATCAATCAAATCATATTCTTTATCCTCCACTTTATTTTTATTTGCTTTTCGAGATTCAGCTGAAGCATCTATCGGTGTAGATGATTTCTTAGGAGAAGGATGATTATGTTTTTCAGAATTATCTTTATCTTGATTAGGAAGCAATTGATATTTTTGTTTAACAGATTCGTCAATACCATATTTAATTGGTGTTAAAGTTTTCTTGTAACTAATCGAAAGATGTTTAAGAGTTTTCAATGGAGCTTTCCAGTTCTTTAATGGTTGAGGTACACATTCACCTGTTCCCATTTCATAAATAGCTGTAATAATATAAGGTTCACTTCCAGGTTTAGTTGACCCGTACATAAACCAATTATTATTACGAATAACTGAATGATCAATAACATTACGAGTATCATTTGTTGTTTTAATTTGTTTAAACAGTTCATTTACCACATCACTTTTAATCATATCATATCTAGCAAGAAACTGAATCTTATATGGAGGACATAATTGAGGATAAACAATATGTACTCCATCTTTAATTTCATTACCCTTTCCTTTCGAAGCATTTTTCTTCTCCATAACAAACGCAATTTCATTTTCTTTCAAATCCTGTTCATCAATATATTGTGAAAGAACTCGATGGTATTCTTTTAAATAGACTTTAATATCACCATGAGTATAAACCTTTTTGATATCAGGATTATCCTCTATTTTTTGTCGAAAATCTAGATCAATTAAAATTGGGCTAACCTCTGGATGATGAGCCTCAGTTAAATGAAAAACTTGGTTGCCTTCAAAAACATCTTTAGCGTATGCTTTTAAAAAGTCATCTAATTTGTCTGTTGGAATATGAAATGAGCCACCGGTTTTGACACCAGGATTGGGTAATGCTGTATGAGTAATCCGAGTTGTAAGACGATCTTCTGCTGATAAACGATACAAACTTAAAAATTCATTAGTAGTTGTTGGGATATAATCAGGATTTTTAATATCCGACTTTGATGTTGTCATGTTTGTATTTAATCTTATAAATTTAAAAAAGTTTATTTTTTTTAAATTCAATTTTATTTCCATTTTAAAAATTATTTAATTTATTTGGAAATATTCAAATAGAAATTTTAAAAATCAAATTAAAAAATTAATTTTCATAAATTTTTTTCAAACGCAATGTTTTTATTTTTCATTTTTCATTTTTCATTTTTCATTTTTCATTTTTCATTACTTTACAAAAGTATTTATATACAAATATTATCAATACCATCCCATGAGACGTGACATTTTTTAGCCCAACGGCATTTTGCGTAATTACCAGTTTCTTCATTATTAAAATAGTCCGTATCAAAATCCATTAATCCTCCTTCTGTTCCTCTTGTTAAACATTTTCCTAATTTATTAGAATTGCGACATTTACTTGGTCCTTCAACTAACCAATAATCTGGGCATTCAGCTCTGATAATTGTTTCATTTTTTTTACTGGCATCGACTTGTTTTGAAAATTGTCGATAATAATGTATTAAGATGAATACAAAGAAAAATATACCAAATATATATATAGCTACTTCAATGTTCATTTTATTTTAACTTTAAGTATTTATTTATTTAATTTACAAAAAGAAAAAAAGATTTACCAGGGGTATACAACACCTTCATAATAAACAGGATCTTTTTTCATTAAAATTCTATATGAATAATAATTAACCATTATATAAATTATACCAAATAAAAAGGCATAAATAGCCGCGAATATTTTTAAACCGAATGATTCGTTCTTATTACACATTAAGGCAATTGAAACTGCTGTAAAGTTAATTGTTAATAACAACGCTAATAATCCGAATTTTAAAAACATTTCAATAAAGTCACTTACTAATGTTTTACCATCATCACTAATTAAAATAAATTCAGCCATTTTCTATCTTATATTTATATCTTATTTTTTATTTATTGATAAAAATATCTTCTTATTCAAATCAAAGAAAAAATCAAATTTAAAATGGAATGAAATGAAATAAAATAAAAAAAAATTATGTACAGGGTTAAAAATTATAACACATGTAATAAATTAAAGACATTGCTATCCAATCTTACGATCAAATGCTGTCCTGCTTAAATATCATAAATACTTTGCCAACTATCTACAATACGACAACAACCGCCTCACGCTGAATCTCAGGGTAGTGACGAGCAATCAATGTGCTTAAATCACTAAGAAGGCTGCCTAACAATATTTTGTTAGGGTTCTGTCGATTGTATAAGTTGATGTAGTCCAGAATCTCATACAGCTTGGTGTACAACTCAAAATTAAGCCCCATGAAAACAATATTTGTCAAGATTGACGAAATTGTAGTTTCAGTTTCGGTGGACATAATCTGGTTGAAACGCAAATCTGACATGATGGTGAGAATAATGTGGTTTAAGGAAGCCACTGTAATCTCATCTGAAATACCACTACGGCAATAGGAAGGGTGGGTAAAAGGTGTACCGCGCCCAACATGATAAGTGCATTCAGGTCGCATACAAAATTCAGTTCCACATTGTGTACAGGTCATATGGTTACAGCCTTCAACTTTGAAAATCATGTGATTACACCCTGGGCAGGGTTTCATCATCGTTTGAAGTTCAGTGCTGATGCCATTAATATGTTGTTCACAGAAGATATCCTGGACATGCTCTAGGCGATCAGCACAGAGCACACCATCTTCGGGCGGGACATGAATAAAATTCCGGCAACCAACAGTGCAGCAGGAGTAGAATTGATTGCTCAACTCTACAATCGTTTCCAAGGCGGTGCCCGTAGGAAAACGAATATCAACATTCTCCAGCAAGGATCGGCATTGAATACAAGAAATTTTGGCGAGTTCCAGAACGTGACCAGGTTCCGGAGTTGAGTTGTAATTACGGTTGTAGCAAGAAGTACAAATATGTACATGACTATCACACCCGTTTCTACAATTCATCTTACGCCAAACGTCCTCATGGCTCAACATATTTGATTTGTCGCATAAAACGCAGGACCCCATACGAAAACCTTTCTCGATCAATAAGCGGTTGAACTCGTCAAAGCCCTGCTCGATCATGGAAATCGTCTCGGTACGTCCTTCATCAGACAACTGTTTCAAAAATGATGAACCGTCCACGTCACAACTAAAATTCTCTAGAAACCGTTTAGATAAGAATAAAAACGCCCCAGATTCCAGAATAATACACCAATCATAAAAACTACGATTGCTGGGAATTTTAGATAATGACTCGTTAAATTGGGATTCCGATTGAGAAGACTTGGGCTTAGGTTTCACAGGTGGTCCAAAAAAGTCACCACCAATGTGAAAAGCATTAGCACAATCAGAAATCGAGATCACCGACTTTAGCGACGATTTCGAAAACCATTTCGAGAAGTGGTAGTAAAATGAAGTACAGTCACCGTTGAAAAGAATTGTATTTTCTACAACATTCTCTGGTAAACTATTCATCACTTTCCACATCAAAACCGAAGTGGGTTTCCGAAACAAGTAAGAAACGTTCCTACTTACTTCATCGCGAGAGAGAAACGCGCGGATGACCTCTTTCACATTAGGCTTAAGTGTCACTTGGTCAGAGTAACAAAGCATTGTCAACAGGAAGATCAGATTACCAGATTTTAATTGAACACCAATGTGACGAAAAATGGATTTCGCCAGCAAATCATTGGTGTTATTAATCTGAGAATTGATATATGTCACCCGTGTGTCAAAAATGAAAGAGGATGAGGGGATCGGGGTCTCGCGGTTGTCACCAGTAAAACCATTCTTCACATGTAATGAAGAAGCCAAAACTTTCAAAATCCGATTAAAATGTGGTTCGTTGACTTCTTGAAGATTCTTCGAAGTCGGAGAAGTAAAGAAATCCTTCAACTCCTTACGGACACTACCCACATCTTCCGTCGTTGGTGGAAAAACAAGTTCGATTACCCAATCAACGTCAACTGAATTCTGCAA
>JACCED010446817.1_pt1 | contig 19312 bp, 28 predicted proteins | sample 7455021 | NCBI WGS metagenome assembly JACCED01 (sample SAMN15323456, study PRJNA562643) | freshwater metagenome | isolation source: river surface water | place: USA:Blue River Watershed | collected 2017-08-19 | reverse complement strand
GAGTCGATGGACTTCAGACCGGTCTGCATCGGCTGGCTCACCGACTGACGTGCGATCACGCCAGGGGCCACTTTTTCGATCACGTCAGTGAGCTTGGCGTTGATCGGGCCTTTGCCATCGATGGGGTGACCCAAGGCGTTGACCACGCGGCCAATGAGTTCGGGGCCCACGGGCACTTCCAAAATGCGGCCCGTGCACTTGACGGTGTCGCCTTCGGAGATGTGCTCGTACTCACCCAAAATCACGGCACCGACGGAGTCGCGCTCGAGGTTGAGGGCGAGGCCGAAGGTGTTGTTCGGGAATTCCAGCATTTCGCCCTGCATCACGTCGGACAAGCCGTGGATGCGCACGATGCCGTCGGTCACCGAGATCACGGTGCCCTGATTGCGGACATCGGCACTGGTGCCAAGGCCCTCGATACGGCTCTTGATGAGCTCGGAAATTTCTGCGGGATTGAGTTGCATGACTCTTTCCTTCTTTCTTGGATGGGCTGGCGGCTTTAGGCCGTCAGCGCGACTTTCATTTGTTCCAGACGGGACTTGACCGAAGTGTCGAGCACTTCGTCGCCCACCACGACGCGAATTCCGCCAATCAACTCGGGTTCGAGTTCAACCTTGAGGTTGAGCTTGCGGCCAAAACGCTTGGAGAGCACTTCGCCAATTTGCGACAGCTGTGCTGCGTCAATTGGGAAGGGGCTCTGTACCGTGGCGTCAGACGATCCGCCGAGCGCGTTGACATGGGCACGAAACTGAACCGCCACCTCGGCGAGGGCGCCCAGACGGCCGTTCTCGACAACCGTCTTGAGGAAGTTTTGCGCCACAGGCGAGGGAGCCTGCAACTTCGCCACGCCCCCGATGAGCTGGAGCACCTGCTCCTCGGTCACCTTGGGGTTGTCGGCAAATTGCTGCAGCTGCGGCTGGGTGGCAATGGCAGCCAGCTCGTCGAGCCAATCCGCCGTGGCCGTGCGTTTGTCTGCCGGGGAGGCTTTGAACAACGCGTCGGCGTAGGGGCGGGCAATGGTGGCAAGTTCAGCCATGTCGTCCTCTTACAGCTCGGTTTTGAGACGGCCCAGCAAATCGGCATGCACGCTGGCATTGACCTCTTTGCGGAGGATTTGCTCGGCACCCTTGACGGCCAGGGCGGCGACCTGCTCACGCAGTTGCTCACGCGCCTTAACGATCTCTTGCTCGGCCTCGGCACGGGCATTCGCGATGATGCGAGCGGCCTCTTCGGATGCACGCGCTTTGGCTTCGTCGATCATGTGCTGAGCACGGCGTTCGGCATCGGCCAAGAGCGTGGTGGATTCGCTGCGCGTCTGTTCGAGGCGCAACTCCACTTCCCGGTGCGCATTGGCGAGCTCGATTTTGGCGTGCTCAGCCGCGGCCAGGCCGTGGGCGACTTTTTCTGCTCGTTCGTCCAGAGCCTGAGCGATGGGTGGCCACACGAATTTCATCGTGAACCACACCAGGATCGCAAAGACGATGGCCTGGACAAACAGGGTTGCGTTGATACTCACGGCAACACCTTTCTAGTGGGTTGCGGGATTACTTCAGAACGAAGGGGTTCGCGAAGGCGAACATCATGGCAATACCAACACCGATCAGGAAGGCGGCGTCGATCAGACCGGCCAGCAGGAACATCTTTGTCTGCAGCTCGTTCATCAGCTCAGGCTGACGAGCGGCGGACTCGAGGTATTTGCTGCCCATGATGCCAATACCGATACAGGCACCAATCGCGCCGAGACCGATGATGATGCCAGCGGCGAGTGCAACATAACCGAGAACGTGTTCCATTTTTTGCTCCTATGAATGGATGGGTGAGAAAAGTTGAAAGAAAAAATCAGTGGGCGTCGTGCGCCTGGCCGACGTACACCAGGGTCAGCATCATGAAGATGAAGGCCTGCAAGGTGATGATCAGAATGTGGAAGATGGCCCAGATGGTGCCCGCGATGATGTGACCCACCGGCAGCAAAATGCCGGGCAAGGTCATGGCGGCGGCGCCGCCCATGAGCGCGATGAGCATGAACACGAGTTCGCCCGCGTACATGTTGCCAAAGAGTCGCATGCCGTGCGAAACCGTCTTGGCGGCGAATTCAATCAGCTGCATGACGAAGTTGATGGGCCACAGCAGGGGGTGAGCACCAAACGGGGCGCAGAAGAGTTCGTGCACCCAGCCGCCCACGCCTTTGATCTTGAGGTTATAGAAAATGCACACCAGCAGCACCGCACCGGAGAGACCGAGGGTGGTGGAGAGATCGGCCGTGGGCACCACACGCATGTAGGCGTGGTGCGGGTCGTGGCCTTGCATTTCGTAGATGGCGCTCCAAATCGCGGGCAGCAAATCCACCGGCAGCAAATCCATGGCGTTCATCAGGAAGATCCAGACGAACACGGTCAGCGCGAGGGGCGCCACGAGCTTGCGGCTCTCCGCGTTGTGAATGATGCCTTTGGCTTGGGTGTCGACCATCTCGACCAAAATTTCCACCGCCGCCTGGAAGCGCCCTGGCTTGCCAGAAGTCACATTGCGCGCAGCCGACCACAGCAAGAGGGTGCCCACCACGCCCAAGAGGACGGACCAAAAAATGGAGTCCAGGTTATAGACAGAGAAATCGATGATGCCCGACATCTCTTTGTTCTGGAGATGCGTGAGGTGGTGAACGATGTATTCACCGGCGTTGGGAGCATTTTCAGCAGCCATTTATTTTTTCTCTCGTTCGTTTGCCTGTTGAGGATAGAACACCCGGCCCATGCCAAGCGCCACCCAATAAACTTTCATCGTCACCACCAGCCCTGCCAGCAAGGCTGGCCAGTGAACTTCGTCAAGCCATCTGGAGGCCATCACCAAGCCCAACACCGTGAGCCCGATTTTGATTAATTCTCCAACAAAAAACCCAAAAACCGCACTCAAAATGGGGACTCCTTGCATTTGTCGGTTCAAAACAACCGCAAACAGCCCCGCTGGCAACACCACTGTGGCAACACCGTAGAGGGCAGACCCAGCACTTGAAAGCCCCCATATCGCCCCAATCACCAGTGCAAGCAGGCCACCGACCAGCACTTGCACCCCGATGACGCGGCGCATGGAGAGCAGGGGTTGCGACTCGCGCCACTGACGCACCTGTTCGGCGGTCCAGGGAACGATGTCCTCTTCCTGCTCGTCTTGGGTTTGATCCGGCGGTATTCTGGCCATGCTTGTTTACGCGCAGGTTACATCCGGTTCTAGCCGCAAAGCCTGTCATTGTAAGTGAAAACACGCATGCATCGGCTGGGTCGAGCATAAAGTCCATAATTCTCCGCATGACCACCCCACCCGCGCAAGACGACCCCCGCAAAGACTCCTTGATCGAGTACCCCTGCCGGTTCCCCATCAAAGTGATGGGCCGCCATTTGGACGGCCTGGTGCATGAACTCACCCAAATCGCCAAGGCGCATGACCCCAGTTATGACGCGGCAAGTGTGGAGTTGCGCCCGAGCAAGGGCGGTAACTATTTAGGGGTGACTTTGAATGTGACGGCCACGAGCCGCGAGCAGCTCGATGGCCTCTACCGCGCCCTCACGGCCCACCCCTGGGTCAAGGTGGTGATCTGAGCCCGCGCATGGATTTGCAAATCAAATGGCTCGGGCGCGTGGACTACGCCCCCACCTATGCCGCCATGCAAGCGTTCAGTGAGCAGCGCGGCCCCGACACCCCGGACGAGCTCTGGGTGTGTGAACACCCACCCACCTTCACCCAAGGCTTGGCGGGCAAGGCCGAACACCTGCTCATGCCGGGCGACATTCCGGTGGTCGCTACCAACCGCGGTGGCCAAGTGACTTACCACGGGCCCGGCCAGGTGGTGGCCTACCCGCTCCTGGATTTAGGCCGTCGGGGCTACTTCGTCAAAGAATACGTGTATCGGCTCGAAGAAGCGGTGTTGCGCAGTTTGCGCGACTGGGGCGTGACCGGTCACCGCGTGCGCACGGCACCAGGGATTTATGTGCAGCTAGACGACCCCTTTGGCCACGCCCGCCTGAGTCCAAGCGCGGGCGAGACACCGGACTTCTCCGCGCTGGGCAAGATTGCGGCCTTGGGCATTAAAGTGAGCCGCCACCGCAGCTACCACGGACTGGCGCTGAATGTGGCGATGGACCTCGAACCCTTTTTGCGCATCAACCCTTGCGGTTACGCGGGTTTGCGCACCATCGATCTTTCTACAATTGGGGTTGCGGCGTTCTGGCAGGAGGCCGCCGAGCGTTTGGTGTCACACCTGAGCATCTGCCTCGAACCCTGAACATGGCGGCCCCGATGTCTACCCCTGAATCCAAAACCGTGCGCGAGGCGCAAAGCGTCGACCAATACGACCCCACCGCGAAACAAAAAGCTGCGGCCAAGCTCTCGCGCATTCCCGTGAAGGTCGAGCCAGGCGAAGTGCTCAAGAAGCCCGACTGGATTCGTGTCAAGGCGGGCTCTCCCACCACGCGCTTCTACGAGATCAAAGACATTCTGCGCAGCAACAAGCTCGTGACGGTGTGCGAAGAAGCGCGCTGCCCCAATATTGGCGAGTGCTTTGGCAAGGGCACGGCCACATTCATGATCATGGGCGACAAATGCACGCGCCGCTGCCCTTTCTGCGACGTCGGCCACGGCCGCCCCGACCCCCTCGACGCGAATGAACCCGAGAACCTCGCGCGCACCATTGCCGCCCTGAAGTTGAAGTACGTCGTGATCACCAGCGTCGACCGTGATGACCTGCGCGATGGCGGTGCGGGCCACTTCGTGGCGTGCATCGAACGCACGCGCGCGCTCTCACCCGAGACGCAAATCGAAGTGCTCGTGCCCGATTTCCGTGGCCGCGATGACCGCGCCCTGGAAATTCTCAAAGCCGCGCCGCCCGATGTGATGAACCACAACCTCGAGACCGTGCCGCGCCTCTACCGCGAAGCCCGCCCCGGCAGCGACTACGCCTTTAGCCTCAACCTGCTCAAGAAGTTCAAGGAACTCTTTCCCCATGTGCCCACCAAGAGCGGCTTGATGGTGGGCTTGGGCGAAACGGACGAGGAAATCTTGCAAGTCATGCGCGACATGCGGGAACACCGCATCGACATGCTCACGATCGGTCAGTACCTCGCACCCAGCACCAGCCACTTGCCCGTGCGCCGTTATGTGCACCCCGACACCTTCAAGATGTTCGAAGCCGAGGCTTACAAAATGGGCTTTAGCCACGCCGCGGTGGGTGCCATGGTCCGCTCAAGCTACCACGCGGATGTGCAGGCGCATGCGGCGGGCGTTTAAGCGCCTCGCGCCAACCTCAGCCCAATAAGAATTCCGCAGGATCGTCAGCGTCAAGCACTTGCTGCGCCCAAGGGGCGAGGCGGTTGGCGTCGGCGCGGATGACTTCTTGTTTGACCGCCAGGATTTGCGTGGGGTGCATGGAGAAGCTGCGCAGGCCCAGGCCGAGCAAGAGGCGGGTCATGCTAGGGTCGCCGGCCATTTCGCCACACACGCTCACGGGTTTGCCAACCTCGCGTCCCGCTGTGATGGTGTCGGCCACCAAGCGCAACACGGCGGGGTGGAGGGGATCGTAGAGGTGGGCGACTTGTTCGTCGGCCCGGTCGATGGCCAGGGTGTACTGGATGAGGTCCTTGGTGCCGATGGAGAGGTAATCGAAATGGCGCAGGAACATACGCACGCTCAGCGCAGCGGCAGGCACCTCGATCATGGCGCCCACTTTGACCTCGCCATAGGCGACACCCCGTGCGTCGAGTTGTTGGCGCGCCTGATCCAGTAAGGCCAGGGTTTGGCGAATCTCGCGGCCATGCGCCAGCATGGGAATGAGCAGGTTGACTTTGCCAAACGCCGCCGCGCGCAAAATGGCGCGCAACTGATTGAGGAACATGGTGGGGTCGGCCAAGCTCCAGCGAATGGCCCGCAAACCCAGCGCCGGGTTCAAACTGGCCTCTTCTTTGAGGTTGCGATCGAGCGGTTTATCGGCCCCCACATCCACCGTGCGGATGGTCACGGGCAAGCCCTTCATGCCCTCGATGGCGCGGCGGTACGCGGCGAACTGCTCTTCCTCATCGGGCAATTGGCCTTCACGCCCCATGAACAGGAATTCGCTGCGGAACAAACCCACGCCCACCGCGCCCACGTGCAAGGCGGCAGGGGCGTCGTCGGGCATTTCGATGTTGGCGAGCAACTCGACTTTCTGGCCGTCCAGGGTGAGGGAGGGTGTGTGGCGCAAACGCGAGAGGCGCTCGCGCTCGACTTCGGCCTGACGCTGTTTGAACTGGTATTCGTCCAGAATGATGGGCGAGGGGTTGACGATGAGCACGCCCGCGTCCCCGTCGATGATCACCCAGTCGTCTTGGCGCACCAGTTGGCTTGCCGTGCGTGCACCCACCACGGCCGGAATGTCCAAGCTGCGCGCGACGATGGCGGTGTGCGAGGTCTTGCCCCCCACATCGGTCACAAAGCCCACGAACACGCTTTGCTTGAATTGCAGCATGTCGGCGGGTGAGAGGTCATGCGCGACGAGCACGAGCGGGGCATCGACTTCATCGCCCAACAACAAGTCTTGTTGGTTCCCCGTGCGCCGCGTGGCAGGAATGGCCATGGCGTTGGGGTGGCCCTTGAGGTGGCGCAACATGCGCTCGACCACTTGCTCCAAATCGCCCTTGCGCTCGCGCAGATAAGCGTCGTCCATTTCATCGAACTGCCGCGCCACCACTTCGAGTTGCGAGCTCAAGGCCCACTCGGCGTTGTAGAGGCGCTCGCTCACCCAGTGTTTGACGCCCTCGGCGAGCATGGCGTCGTCGAGCAGCATGAGGTGGACTTCCAGAATCGCGGCCAACTCGGGCGGCGCGTCCTTGGCCAGGTTGTCGTGCAACTCTTGCAACTCTTGGCGCACGGTGTCGCGGGCATCGCGCAGGCGCAAGAGCTCGGTGTTGATCTGGTCGTGCTCGATGAAATAGTGGGCCACATCCACACGGCTGGAGGCCACCAACACGGCACGCCCGATGGCGATGCCGCGCGCGACCGCGAGTCCGTGGACGGTGAAGGTCATGTCATTCGCCTTCGCCGAATTTGTCGTTGATCAAGCCGAGCATGGCGTCCATGGCCTCTTGTGCTTGATCACCGTCCGTCTCAATTGTGACCTCACTGCCAATACCCGCGGCGAGCATCATGACCCCCATGATGCTCTTGGCGTTGACGCGACGGTCCCCTTTGCTGATCCAGATTTCGCACGGAAAGCTGCCCGCGAGCTTGGTGAGCTTGGCAGAGGCGCGGGCGTGCAGCCCCAATTTATTGATGATGGTGATGGTGTGCTGGATCATGGACAGGTTGACGTTGCTGGTTTTGTGGCACGGTGGTGGTGACTTGCATCACGCCTTGGGTGCCGCCCGAGATGGCGCGCGCCACCAAAGCCTCCAAGCCTTCCTCGCGGTAGCAAACCGCGCGGTAGAGCATGGGCAAATTCACGCCAGAGATCAGGCGTGTGGGGCCCGTGCCGGTGATTTTTTGCGCCACGTTGGCCGGGGTGGCCCCAAAAATGTCGGTGAGCACCAAGAGGCCATCCGTGGCCACGCCGCCCTTGAGCGCGAGCTGGGCGCGGGCCAGGGTGTCTTCGGGTGCCTCGTGGGGCAAGACATCGACCGCCAACACCGACGCCGCGCATTCTGGATAAACATGCAAAGCGCAATCCCGCAGGGCGGTTGCCAGCGGGGCATGGGCAATGATGAAGATGCGGTTACTCACGGGTCACTCCGACCCGCATTATCTCAGGTGGTATCGCGCCCGCGCGCAAAAATGAGGTAGGACACCACACAGGTGAGCAAATAAATGCCCAAAGCCTGCTGGAAGGCCTCGACTTCGCTCGCGCCCAGGGCTTTGGCGCCGTCAATCAGCAGGCCAAAACCCCACTGCACCACGAAGACACCCAAGAAGAGCACCAGGTTGTAAGCCGAGAGGGCTCGTCCCGCCAAGTGGTTGGGGAACGCCATGCCCACGGCCGGTTGGGCCAAGGCCACGACACTGGCGCTGACGCAAAACAACACCCAGCCTACCGCCCCGATGCCCTCCCCCAGGATGATGAGGAGGATCTGGACGACAAAGTTCAGCGGCACGCCCCAGCGCATGAGGCGGTTGGCGTCCCAGCCGCGCGCAAACAGCGCAGGCGTGAACCAACCCCAGAGGGAGAAGGTGATGAGCATGGCCACATTCACCCAAAAGAGGCCGGTGGCGGCTTGCAACGGGGTTTCGCCCGTGACGCGAATCATCCAGGGGCCGGCCCACAGGGTTTGCATGGCAATCATGCCGCCGTAATTGAAAAAGCCCATGGGCGAGAGACGGCGGAAATAAGGGTGTTGCCAAACTTCGCGATAGCTCGCGAGCAAGCCCTCGCGCGGCTGATCGGGGGCCTCAGCCGGTGCGGTGCGCTCCCACTCGGGCACGCACCAATAGATGAGACACATGGAGAGCACAACCAGGCCCGCGAGCAGGACAAAAATCCAACGCCAGCCCACCAGGGGCAGGAGCCATTGCACCGGCAGGGTGGAGGCCAGCATGCCAAACGAGCCGGTCATGAGCATCCACGAATTGGCACGCTGCTGTTGGTGCAAGGGCAGCCAGCGGCGGTACCCGGTGAGCGGCGCCATCAGGCAGGCGCTTACCCCCACCCCAATGAGCACGCGTGCCAGCAAGAGACCGGAGAAGTCCTGCGCCCAGGAAAACGCCAAACTTCCCACCACCGCCACGCACAAAAAGCGCAGCACCACCTGGCGGGGGCCCAAGGTGTCGAGCCAGCGCCCCATGGGCAGTTGGGTCAAGGAAAAGCCTAAAAAGTAGCCCCCCGCGAGCAGCCCCAAGTCGCGCGCTTGCAGGCCCAGCTCTTGGGTGAGCACCGGCGAGAGCGTGGCCGTGATCGCGCGCAGCAAGGCCGAGAGGAAATAGGCGCTGGCGAAGGCGACAAAAATCCATACGACTACCGACAGAGGGTAGCGGGCGGATTCTTCGGCGGGGGTAGGCGTGGGAGGGGTAGTCGACATCGAAGCTGGGATTATTCCTCAGCTTGGGGTTTTGCGCGGTCCGCCCGGTGACATACCCAAGGGAAACACTAAACTCGGGCCATGAACGCTCTTGATGGTATTCGGGTCTTAGACCTCTCCCGGGTGCTCGCCGGCCCCTGGTGCACCCAAACCCTGGCCGATCTTGGCGCCGACGTGATCAAGATTGAGCGCCCCGGCAGCGGCGACGACACGCGGGGCTGGGGGCCGCCTTTCTTGCAAACCCCAAGTGGCGAGGACACCCGAGACGCCGCCTATTACCTGGGCACCAACCGCAACAAACGCTCGGTGACCTGCGACATCGCCACGCCGGCGGGTCAGGCCCTGATTCGCGAATTGGTGCCGCATTGCGACGTCTTCATTGAGAACTTCAAAGTGGGCGACATGGCCCGCTACGGACTGGATTACGCGAGCTTGCGAGCCCTCAAGCCAAGCCTGGTGTACTGCAGCGTGACAGGCTTTGGCCAGACGGGGCCATACCGCGAACGCGCGGGTTACGACTACGCCATTCAAGGCATGGGCGGCTTGATGAGTGTGACGGGCGAGCGGGACGATTTGGGCGGCGGCCCGCAAAAGGTGGGGGTGGCCGTGGCCGATTTGTTCACCGGCCTCTACGCCACGGTGGGCATTCTGGCTGCGCTGCGCCACGCCGAGCGCACGGGCGAGGGTCAGCACCTGGACATGGCTTTGCTCGACACCCAGGTGGCCATGCTCGCCAACCTGGGCGCCAATTACCTGGTCTCGGGTCACAAAACAGGCAAGATTCCGGGGCGGGCCGGCAACGCGCACCAAAACATCGTGCCCTACCAAGTGTTTGAAGTCGCACCCAATGAGGCCGGCGAGAAAGATCATCTGATTTTGGCGGTGGGCAACGACGGCCAGTTTGCCAAGTTCTGCGAAGTGGCGGGCTGCCCGCAGTTGGCGCAAGACCCGCGCTTTGCCCGCAACGCCGATCGGGTGCGCAACCGCAGCGAGCTTGTGCCCCAGCTCGAAGTCATTCTGCGCACGCGGCGCAAAGCCGACTGGCTCGCGGCACTGGAAGCGGCCAAGGTGCCGTGTGGCGCCATCAACAATCTGGCTGAAGTGTTTGCCGATCCGCAGGTGCAGGCGCGCGAGATGGTCACGCGCTGGCAACACCCGCTCGCCGGTGAAGTCGCCCTCACCGCGAGCCCCCTCAAGCTCAGCGCCACGCCGGTGCGCAAAGACTTGCCCCCGCCGCTCTTGGGCGAGCACACCGAAGCCGTGCTGGCCGAAGTGCTGGGGCTTGCTCCTGAGGCCATCGCGCGCCTGCGCGAGCAAGGGGTGATCTAGGCCTTCGACGACGGCCAAAACAAAGGGCCCGCGAGGGCCCTTTGTTTTGGTGTTCGGAGCGCAGCGCCATGCCACGCGCCAAGGGATGGCTTACTTGCCGCGGAAATCGTCGTGGCAGGCTTTGCAGTTGCCGCTAAAGGTTGTGAAGGCGGCTTTGAAATCGGCTTCTTTTCCGGTCTTGGTGGCGGCCACGAGCTTGATGCCGTCTTGCTGGAACTTGTCGGAGAGTTCCTTGAACTTGGCCGATTGCTTCCAGATCTCGGGCTTGGCACGGGTTTCACCGCTGTCCGTTCCCTCCGTAAATGCAGCCCAGGGCAGGTGGCTCAAGGTGGACACGAGTTCGGCATTTTCTACCGCTACCTTGGCGTCGAAGGGGACTCTGCCTTGGGCCATGGCGCCCAAACGACCGGTGTGCGCGGCCATCACGTTGAAGGCGGCTTTGCGGTACTTGATGGCGTCTTCGGGCTTGGCGAATTGGGCTTGGGCCTGCGTGCTGATGGCCAGCGTGGCCACGGCGAGGGCCGAAGCCAGTGTGTTGATGCGGATCATGGGTGAAAACCTCCGATGGTGGGAAAATATTGAAATCAGTTTACGCCTATTGTGCGCCCTACCCCATGAAACCCGCCAACGCCCCTCTAAATTCCTCAACTGTTACGCCGCGCCGGGTGTGGGACTTGCCCACGCGGGTGTTTCACTGGCTGTTGCTCACGGCCGTAGTGGGTCTGGTCATCACGGGCAATGTGGGCAATGATTGGCTGTATTGGCACTTCCGTTTGGGCTATTTGGTGCTCAGCTTGGTGCTGTTTCGGGTGGTGTGGGGTGTGGTGGGTGGCCACTGGTCGCGCTTTGCCAGTTTCTTACCCACGCCGGGGCGCATCGCGGCCTACCTGCGCAGCCTGCGCGATCCCGATGCCAGCCATCCGGCCGGTCACAACCCGCTGGGGGGGCTCTCGGTAATGGCGTTTTTGTTCTTGCTGGCCGCGCAAGTCTTGAGCGGGTTCATGAGCGACGATGAAATCGCCAACAGCGGACCCTGGGTGGCGCACGTGAGTGAGCGCTGGGTGGAGTGGGCCACCTGGTACCACACGGAAGTGGGCAAATTGCTGATCTTGGTATTGGTGCTGCTGCACCTGGGGGCGGTGGCCTGGTACCAGCGCGTCAAAGGCCAGCGCCTGGTTCAAGCCATGGTGACGGGTGATAAAGCGCTGCCTGCCGACACCCCGGCCTCCCGTGACACCGCCCTCACCCGCCTGCTCGCCCTCATGGTGTGGGCGGCTTGCGGGTATGCGGTGTACTTGTGGGTGAATGTCTGAGGCTTAGCCGCGTGCTTGCTTGAGCATGGTCTCGGCGTCGCTCACTTCGAACTTGCCGGGGCCTTCCACGTTCAGGCTCACCACCTTGCCGTCTTTGACGAGCATGGAGTAGCGGTTCGAGCGCAGGCCCATGCCACGCGCGTTGAGGTCCAGGGTGAGGCCCACGGCTTGGGTGAATTCGGCGCTGCCGTCACCGAGCATGCGCACCTTGCCGTCGGTTTTCTGGTCACGCGCCCAAGCGCCCATGACGAAGGCGTCGTTCACGCTCACGCACCAGATTTCATCGACACCGGCCTTTTTCAGGTCATCAAAGTGATTCACATAGCCGGGCACGTGCTTGGCCGAGCAGGTGGGCGTGAACGCACCGGGCAGGGCAAAGAGGGCGATGGTCTTGCCGGCGCAAGCTTTGTGCACATCAACGGGGTTGGGGCCGATGCTGCAGCCATTGCCCTCGACTTCCGAGTACTCCATCAGGGTGGCGTTGGGGAGGCTGTCTCCGACTTTGATCATGGTTTTCTCCTGGTTGAAGATGGGATGCAATAAAAAAAACGACCCACTATTGTGGGTCGTTTTCGGAAACTCCGCACAGGGCGGGGTATTGAGGCTTACACCGCAGCGGCTTTTTCGACCAAGCGGGTGGCAACCCAGTTCTTGGTCTTGGAGATGGGGCGGCTTTCCGTGATCTCGATGATGTCACCGAGGTGGAATTCGCCCTTCTCGTCGTGCGCGTGGTACTTGCTCGACTTGGCCACGATCTTGCCGTAGAGCGCGTGCTTGACGCGGCGCTCGACCAGCACGGTCACGGTCTTGGCGCGCTTGTCGCTAACCACCTTGCCGATCAAGGTGCGCTTGAGGGATTTTTTGGTTTCCGTCATGGTCTTGATCCTTACTTGGCCGCTTGCTTCTGGGCGAGCACAGTTTTGGCACGCGCGATGCTGCGACGGGTGAGGCGCAGTTGGGCGGTGTTGTTGAGTTGTTGGGTGCCCTTTTGCATGCGCAGGCCGAAGTGGGCCTTTTGCAGCGACTTGATCTCGTCCTTGAGGCCGGCTTCGTCTTTTTGGCGCAGTTCACTGGCTTTCATGAAGTTCTCCTGTTTACTGGCCAATCATGCGTGCCACGAAGGTGGTGCGCAGGGGCAATTTGGCGGCGGCGAGCCTGAACGCCTCACGGGCGAGTTGCTCGGGAACGCCGACGATTTCATACAACACCTTGCCCGGCTGGATTTCAGCCACGTAGTACTCGGGGTTGCCCTTGCCGTTACCCATACGGACTTCAGCAGGCTTTTGCGAGATGGGCTTGTCGGGGAAGACACGAATCCAGATGCGACCGCCACGCTTGACGTGACGGGAGATGGCGCGACGCGCCGCCTCGATCTGGCGCGCGGTCAAACGACCGCGGTCGGTGGATTTGAGGCCAAAGTCACCGAACGCCACCGTGTTGCCACGGGTTGCGATGCCGGTGTTACGGCCTTTTTGCTCTTTGCGGTATTTCCGGCGTGCTGGTTGCAGCATGCTTATTCTCCTTGACCGTCCGCCGCTGTGCCAGTAGCGGAGGGCGCGGCAACCTTGCGGACGCGCTTGACGGTGGTTTTAGGGGCATCCGTTCCTTCGGCGGGCTTGTCGCTGCCATCGGACGGTGCGGCATTGGATCCGGCGGGACGACGGCCACCACGGGCTGGGCGATCGCCAGCCGGACGGGCATCGCGGCGCGGACCGCGGGGACGACGCTCTTCTTCCGCACGGGGCTCCACGGCGGCGGGCAAATCATTGCGGCCGAGGGTGTCGCCCTTGTAGACCCAAACCTTCACGCCAATGACGCCGTAGGTGGTCTTTGCTTCGGAGAAGCCGTAATCGATGTCGGCACGCAGGGTGTGCAGTGGCACACGGCCTTCGCGGTACCACTCGGTACGCGCGATCTCGATGCCGTTCAAACGACCCGAGGACATGATTTTGATGCCTTGCGCGCCCAGGCGCATGGCGTTTTGCATGGCGCGCTTCATGGCCCGGCGGAACATGATGCGCTTCTCCAGCTGTTGGGTGATGCTGTCGGCGATCAGTTGGGCATCGATTTCGGGCTTACGCACTTCTTCGATGTTGACGGCGACGGGCACGCCCAAGCGTGTGGAGAGCTCTTTCTTGAGGTTCTCGATGTCCTCGCCCTTCTTGCCAATCACCACGCCCGGACGTGCCGAGAAGATGGTGATACGGGCGTTCTTGGCGGGGCGCTCGATGAGCACGCGCGAGACGGCGGCATTCTTGAGCTTGGACTTGAGGTACTCGCGCACCTTGATGTCCTCAGCCAGCATGCCAGCGAAGTCACGGTTGTTGGCGTACCAACGGCTAGCCCAGTTGCGGCTGACCGGAAGGCGAAAGCCGGTGGGGTGGATTTTCTGTCCCATAGTCTTGCGATGCCTTTCAGTTACCAACCGTCACATACACGTGGCATGTGGGCTTGCTGATGCGGTTGCCACGGCCTTTGGCGCGGGCGGTGAAGCGCTTCAAGGTAGCACCTTGCTCGACGTAGATGGTCTTGACCTTCAACTCGTCGATGTCGGCACCGTTGTTGTGTTCGGCATTGGCGATTGCGGACTCGAGCACCTTCTTGACGATCAGCGCAGCTTTTTTCTGCGTGAAAGTCAGGATGTTGAGGGCTTGGTCCACTTTCTTGCCGCGGATCATGTCGGCGACGAGACGGCCTTTGTCGACCGACAGGCGAACGCCTCTGAGGACTGCACGTGTTTCCATGGTCGTACTTCCTTATTTCTTGGCTTTTTTGTCCGCCGGGTGACCCTTGAATGTGCGGGTCAGGGCGAATTCGCCGAGCTTGTGACCCACCATTTGGTCGGTCACGTACACCGGAACGTGCTGCTTGCCGTTGTGAACGGCGATCGTGAGCCCGATGAACTCGGGCAGGATCATGGAGCGGCGCGACCAGGTCTTGACGGGCTTTTTGTCCTTGGTCGCCACGGCCTTTTCAACCTTGGCGAGCAAGTGGTGGTCCACGAACGGGCCTTTTTTAAGTGAACGGGTCATTGGCTACCCCTTATTTCTTGCGACGCGACACGATCATCACCTGCGTGCGCTTGTTGTTACGGGTACGGTAGCCCTTGGTGAGGTTACCCCAAGGATCGACCGCGTGACGGCCTTCGCCTGTACGACCTTCACCACCACCGTGCGGGTGGTCGATCGGGTTCATGGCCACACCGCGCACGGTCGGGCGAATACCCATCCAGCGCTTGACACCGGCCTTGCCCAACTGGCGCAGGCTGTGCTCTTCGTTGGCCACTTCGCCAATCGTGGCGCGGCATTCGATGTGGATCTTGCGAACCTCACCGGAGCGCAGGCGAACCTGCGCGTAAGTGCCTTCACGCGCGAGCAGCGTGGCAGAGCCACCGGCCGAGCGGACGATCTGGGCACCGGCACCGGGCTTGAGCTCGATGCAGTGGATGGTCGAGCCGACCGGAATGTTGCGAATCGGCAGGGTGTTGCCTGCACGGATCGGCGCTTCCGAACCGCTCAAGAGCGTGCTGCCCACCTCGACGCCACGGGGCGCGATGATGTAGCGACGCTCGCCATCGGCGTAGCACAGCAGCGCAATGTGGGCGGTGCGGTTGGGGTCGTACTCGATGCGCTCGACCTTGGCCGGGATACCGTCCTTGTTGCGACGGAAGTCGACCACGCGATAGTGGTGCTTGTGACCACCGCCCTTGTGACGGGTGGTGATGTGACCGTTGTTGTTACGGCCCGACTTCTGGTGTTGCTTCTCCAAGAGCGGCGCGAAAGGCTCGCCCTTGTAGAGGTGGTCACGCGTGACCTTGACGACGCCACGGCGGCCGGGCGAGGTCGGTTTGATTTTGATGACAGCCATTACGCAGCCTCCCCAGAGAGGTTGAGCTCTTGACCGGGCTTGAGCGTCACATAGGCCTTGCGCACGTTGTCGCGGCGACCGATGGAACGACCAAAGCGCTTGGTCTTGCCCTTGGTGTTCACCACAGAGACGCCTTTGACTTGCACTTGGAACAGCAGCTCAACGGCAGCCTTGATTTCCAGCTTGGTGGCATCCTGCAGCACTTTGAATGTGACGGCATTGCTCTTTTCTGCAACCATGGTGGCCTTCTCCGAGACCACAGGCGCGACGAGCACTTGCATCAGACGACCTTCGTCGAATTTCTTGGGCGCGCTCATGCGAACATCTCCTTGAGTTGGTCGATGGCGGCCTTGGTCACGAGCACCTTGCGGTAGTGGACCAGCGACAGGGGATCGGCGTAACGCGGCTCGACCACCAGCACGTTGGGCAGGTTGCGCGAGGCGAGGTACAGGTTGTCATCGATTTGGTCGGCAATGACGAGCACGGAGTCGAGCTTCATGGCCTTGAACTTGGCTGCGAGCAGCTTGGTCTTGGGCGCGTCAACCTTGAGCGAGTCAACCACCGCCACACGACCTTCACGGGCGAGTTGCGAGAAGATGGAGGCCATGCCGGCGCGGTACATCTTCTTGTTGATCTTCTGGGTGAAGTTTTCCTCGGGCGTGTTCGGGAAGGTACGACCACCCCCACGCCAGATGGGCGAAGACGTCATACCGGCACGTGCGCGGCCCGTGCCTTTTTGGCGGAAGGGCTTCTTCGTGCTGTGCTTGACCTCTTCACGGTCTTTTTGCTTGCGCGTGCCTTGACGTGCGTTGGCCTGGAAGGCCACGACGATCTGGTGCACCAGCGCTTCGTTGTACTCGCGACCAAACACGGTCTCAGGGGCGTCCACTTTGGACGAAGCCTGGCCTTGGTCGTTGAGGAGTTCGAGCTGCATCAGTTCGCTCCTTTCGCCTTGACGGCGGGACGGATGGTGACAAAACCACCCGCCGAGCCGGGAACCGCGCCCTTGATGAGCAACAGTTGACGGGCTTCGTCGATACGGATGATGTCGAGGTTTTGGGTGGTGACCTTGTCCACGCCCATGTGGCCGGACATGCGCTTGCCCGGGAACACGCGGCCCGGATCTTGCGCCATGGAGATCGAACCCGGCACGTTGTGCGAACGGCTGTTACCGTGCGAAGCGCGCTGCGAAGCGAAGTTGTGGCGCTTGATGGTGCCGGCGAAGCCTTTACCAATCGAGGTGCCCTGCACGTCCACCTTTTGGCCGACGGCAAAAATTTCGTTCACGGGCAACTTGGCACCCGCGCCATACTTGGCAGCGGTGTCAGCGTCGACGCGGAATTCTTTGATGATTTCACCGGCTTGCACGCCTGCTTTTGCAAGGTGACCAGCGGCGGGCTTGATCACGCGCGAAGCTTTGCGCGTGCCGTACGTCACCTGCAAGGCGACATAGCCATCATTGTCCTGGGATTTGACCTGGGTGACGCGGTTGTCAGATACATCGACCACCGTGACGGGCACTGCATCGCCGTCATCGGTGAACAGACGCATCATGCCCACCTTGCGCCCCAGCAAACCCAAACGGGTGCTTTGAGACATTGTTTTTGACTCCTGTATCCCGCCACGGTCACTTCAATTGGCAACCATGTTTGTGTGCGAGAGCGGGTTGATAAATCTCATCCCAAAATTGGGGTGAGCCTTTGATTATAAAGCTTTTTATTCAGCCCCACAAGCCCCCCTTGCTTTCTTTCTTTGGGAAGCCTAGGCGCACCCCCTGGGCTTGCGCTCTTCACCAATGGCGCCCTGCGCACTGGACAAAATAAATACTTAAGTGCACAATTGAGCGAGAGACACATCTATGCACACCCTGCTCCTGAATCGCCAGCAAACCCATCAGTTGTTGATGGACTGCATTCCTTTTGCCGATCAAATTCGCTTAGAAGTGGCTTGTGCACGCTGGGATCACCCCGTTGAACAAGCCCTGCGACAACATGCCCACGCCGTGCGCAGTTTTTTGGTGGGCACCAGTTTTGGTCGAACCTCGGCAGCTTTGCTGCGTTATTGGCATAAGAACCACTCTCAACAGTTTCGCCGTTTTCCCAACCAGTTTGGGGCGGTTTTTCATCCCAAGCTCTATTATTTGCAGCACTCCAACTGGTCCATACTGGTGGTGGGTAGCTCCAACCTCACACACGGGGGCTTGTCTGACCAGGCCCGAGGCAATGAGGAACGCTCGCTAGTGGTGGTTGATGGCACTCCCCCTCTTTCGGGTTCTGTTTTGGATTTGCGAATTCCTTTGATTCCTTTGTTGACGCAGGAGGACACCATGAGTCGCTCAGTTTTCGATGATCTCGGCCGCCGACTCGAAGCACGATTCCGCAGCGATGCGAAGGAATTGTCACCCGACTGGCTTGCGCAATATGAACGGCTCCTGCAACAAGGAACCGCGCAGCGTCGCTGGTTTCAAGCGCGTCTGGTTCGGCTGGAGCAGGACCCTGCCGACGCTTCAGGCTTAGTGGACGCTGGGCTGCAAGACCCGCTACAGGATTGGGACACCTACCTCAACGCCTTGTTTCAAAAAGCCGTAGCGGGCTTATCGGATGACGCCTTGGATCAACGGCTCCACATACTGGCAACCGCACGTCGGGTGTTTGCAGACCCCAAAGGCTTTCAAAAGTTATCCCCTCAGGAGCGTTTGGCGCTCGCAGGCATTTACAGACGCATGCCCGGTCACCCGGATGTGGATTGGTTTTTGTTTGCGCATGTTGTCGCCATTTCGCCCTCCATGCAAGCGCTGCATGCCGCCCTCACAAGTGAGCATGTCACCCCTGTGCTGCGCAAGCTGCAATCGGCACTCAACGCCATTCCCATTCAAGGCTTGGTGTCTGAGGACCATTTCTCTGACTTTACCCGTCAATACGCATCGTTGACCGAGTGCAAAGGCCTTTGTCTTCCCACGCGGTTGCTGGCGTTGCGCCGTCCGGATGTTTTTCTGGCGATCTCCAAAGCCAATCTCCCCTCTTTGCAGCGACTGCTCAAACTCACCGCGCTCAATCCTCACACCCTTCAAGACTACTGGGATCACATCATCGTGCCTTTGCGGGCGATCCAAGCGCGTTGGTTGCCTGGGGCCAATCGTCCCGGCGCGGAGAGCACCCGCGAACCGATGGGGGAGGCGCCAGACGATTTCGATGCTGAATTGACCGACATCTGGAGGGCACGCATGGCGCTACTGGACGTTTTACTCTGGGAACCTCCGCAAAGGCTCCGCCCATGAAAAAAGGGCCTCGCTTGAGGCCCTTTTTTTGTTCACGGTGCGCCCAAGGCGCGGCCGTTACTGGAGTTTGATTTCCACGTCGACGCCGGCGGGCAGGTCGAGTTTCATCAGCGCGTCGACGGTCTTGTCGGTGGGGTCGACAATGTCCATCAGACGCTGGTGGGTACGGATTTCGAACTGGTCGCGGCTGGACTTGTTGACGTGCGGCGAGCGCAGGATGTCAAAGCGCTTCATGCGGGTCGGCAGGGGCACGGGGCCCTTGACGATCGCGCCGGTGCGCTTGGCGGTGTCAACGATCTCTGCAGCGGACTGGTCGATCAGTTTGTAGTCGAATGCCTTGAGGCGGATGCGGATTTTTTGCTTGCTCATGGACATCACTCCATGATCTTGGCAACGACGCCCGCGCCCACGGTGCGGCCACCTTCACGGATGGCAAAGCGCAGGCCTTCTTCCATCGCAATGGGGTGGATGAGCTTGACCGTGATCGAGACGTTGTCGCCCGG
>JACCED010021975.1_pt1 | contig 19325 bp, 15 predicted proteins | sample 7455021 | NCBI WGS metagenome assembly JACCED01 (sample SAMN15323456, study PRJNA562643) | freshwater metagenome | isolation source: river surface water | place: USA:Blue River Watershed | collected 2017-08-19 | reverse complement strand
TTTTTTTTTGTATATTCTAAACTTCGTTATATTTTTGCACCACACTTAAATAGGAAAAACAAATAAAATGAAAAAAATCACTTTCGCTTTAGCAGCTTGCGTAGTATTCGCTTTTGCTGCTTGTGGTGGTAACAACACCGAAGGAACAACTAACAACGATTCAGCTAAAGATTCAACTCCAACTGAAGCTACTCCAGCTCCAGCTGATTCTACTGTTAAAGCTGACTCTACTGCAACTGCAGCTCCTGCTGCTGATGCTAAAGCTGAGACTAAATAATACTAGCTCAACTAAAAATTTTGAAAGGCACTTGTAAAAGTGCCTTTTTTTTTGCATCTTTGTACCAATGATTAGAAAACTACTGGTTTTATTTTTCTTATTATTCTCTTACAATCTGCATGCAACAAGCTTGTCAACGCCTCCTGTATTTGACAATCCCGTGCTCGCAGGCGGTCCGGATTTTACCCTCAATCCAAATCCTGTAAATGGTTCTTATTTCTATGTGAATCTTAAATTCACAGAAGCAGAATTTCCAGATGCAGTCATTCTTGTTAACGATGTTTTGGGAAAAGTGGTCTATTCTTACGTCATCAAAAAGTCAGATTATTCAGAAGGCAAAGTGAGAATTGGAGTGATGGATGCCCTCCTCGACAAAGGAGTTTATTTCATTCAATTGAAAAGTGGTGATTTTACCAAAACATTGAAGCTAGCAATTCGCTAAAATTACATGGAAATTCGTCAAGCTGATCTCGCCGATTTTGATTCGGTGCACGCTCTTATTATGGAATTGGCTGAGTATGAAAAAGCTCCCAATGAAGTCATTACCTCACCTGAAACACTTTCCAATCATTGCTTAGCCAATAATCCTTTTGTTTTTTGTTGGGTTTTGGAAATTGATCAATGTATCGTAGCCACTGCCATTTGTTACATTCGTTATTCTACTTGGAAAGGCCCTGTGCTTTATCTTGAAGATATTGTTGTAAAGGAATCAGAACGAAGGAAAGGTTTCGGTACTGCCTTGTTAAATCATGTGATTTCGTTTGCTCAGAAAAGAAAGTTTGAACGAATGACTTGGCAAGTTCTCGATTGGAACCATCCCGCAATCGATTTTTACAAGAAATTTAATGCTACTTTTGATCCTACATGGCTCAATGTGTCATTAAAGATTTCTTGATATGCGTAATAAATTAGCAAGTTCCTTATTCTCTCTGGCAGCAGTTTGTGTTGTATTGGTCTGGATCTTTTATCTGCAAAATCCGAGATTGCTCGAAAAATTGTCGGTGCATCCCTTAAAATGGAATCAATTTTACACCGCTTTTACAGGGGTGTGGTTGCATTCTAATTTAGACCATCTTTTTGGTAACCTCATTGCGCTTATTTCTTTGTCTATTATTTTTATGTTGTTGTTCCCTTCGTTGTGGTTGCATTTTTTCGTGAATCAATATGTGGGCTCTTCAATTATCTTTTTTTTCATTGCCAAGGAAAATTCACAACATATTGGTTCTTCTGTTTGGATCTATTCATTTGTTTCATTTATCTTAACCATATTGCTCATGCAGCCTAACCGAAAACTGTGGGCTGTGTTTCTGGTTACAGTTTTGTTTTATGGAAGTACGTGGTGGGGATTGTTGCCAATAATGCCGCAGGTGTCGCATGAGGGACATTTAAGCGGATTTATAACGGGCCTGTTGCTCGCATTCTTACTGAAAAATAAGTATTTAAAGCAACTGCCTCAAAGGAAATTGCCTCGTTGGTATTTTGAAGAGGGCAATCAGGGTAATCCTTATGATTCAATTAAGCCTGATTGATTTTTTCCAGTGTCGTTCTTGAAAAGTAGCACAAATAGAATGGTTACAACAGCGGCATAACCAGCAAAAACAAGCCAAATAGATTGCCAATCTTTTACATTGTTGTGGATGAAATACATTTCAATGATTTTGCCACTTGCCAAACTACCTAAAATGGCGCCAATTCCATTGACCATCATGGTGAATAATCCTTGTGCACTCGAGCGAATGCTTGCATCTACTGAAGTCTCAATAAATAAAGAACCAGAAATATTGAAAAAGTCAAAAGCCATACCATAAATAATGCACGACAATACAATCATCCACAGGCCATCAGATGGATTGCCAAACGCAAAGAGTGCAAAACGTAAAACCCAGGCGAGCATGCTGAAAATCATCACTTGTTTGATGCCAAATCGCTTCATGAAAAACGGAATTGTCAAAATGAACAATGTTTCGCTGATTTGTGAAATACTCAAGATGATAGCAGGGTATTTCATGGCCAAAGAATCTGCATACTGTGGCTGTATTTTAAAATCTTGTAGGAAAGTATCTCCATATGCATTTGTTAATTGCAAAGCCGCTCCTAATAACATTGAAAATATGAAAAAGATGGCAAATTGCTTTTCTTTTAACATTTGAAATGCATTTAATCCTAAACCATTGACCCATGATTTCTTGGGTAAATTTTTTCCAAGAGGCGGACAAGCAGGCAAGGTAAAAGAGTAAATTGCCAATGCAATTGAAACCGAAGAAGCAAGGTAAAATTGAAAAGAAGATGTTTCGTTGTGCGTTAAGCTAACTGTCCAAACTGCGGCTATGAATCCTATGGTTCCCCATACACGAATAGGCGGGAAACTTTTCACCACATCTAAATTATTTTTCGAGAGAACGTGATAGGCAACAGTATTCGACAATGAAATCGTTGGCATGTAAAATAACATAGTGACTAAAATTGTCCAAAACATTTCATTTGGTGTTTGAGCTGCTGGAACAAAATACAAGCTAATTCCACCCAACAAATGTAAAATGCCGTATAATTTTTCGGCGTTTATAAAACGATCTGCGAGAATTCCTGTTATTGGTGGCATGAAAAGGGCAGAGAATCCCATGGTTGAAAAGATGATACCAAATTCGGAGGGACTCCATTGTTTTGTATTAAAACAATATCCCCCAATGGTAATAAGCCAAGATCCCCAAATAAAGAATTGAAGAAAACTTAATGTTGTTAATCTAAATTTAATCATAAATTGATGAAACTGTTACGCAATATGCATCAATTTTTCGATTGTGTCAATCAAAGTATGAATGATTTTAATATGAATTTCTTGCGCTCTGTCGGCAAATTCTGATTTAGGTGCTCTTATTTCAATATCGCACATTGGTCCAATTTTACCACCATCTTTTCCTGTAAGTCCAATCACAAACATTCCTTTGGATTGGGCAATGTGAATTGCATTGATAATATTCTGGCTGTTACCGCTGGTTGAAATTCCTAAAAAAACATCCCCTTTATTTCCCAATGCCTCCAAATACCTTGAAAATACGAATTCGTAACCATAGTCGTTGCCAACGCAACTTAAATGACTTGGGTCGCTGATTGCAATGGCAGGAAGTGCTTTTCTGTTGTTTTTATATCTTCCGGTAAGTTCCTCGGCAAAATGCATCGCGTCGCAATGGCTTCCTCCATTTCCTGCAGCAATAACCTTTCCACCGCTTTCAAATGAACTTACAATGGCTTTACTTGCATTTAAAATAGTTTCAAAATTAGAATCATTGGCAATAAAATCGTTTAAGCAATTTTGTGCCTCAGTGAAATGGAGTTTGATAGATTGTATATCCATGCTTATTTCGACTTTTTAAAATTGTTCAAACCATCTTCTAGGAATTTGATAAACGGTTCACTTTTGAATTCAAAATATTCTGCTGTGTATGCCGGTTGCAATAAATTTTCGTTACCATCCATTAAAACATACAAAGGCTGCACAGTTTTCCCGAAATAACATTGTTCAATTTCAGCATTTTTATCGCCCAACATGGTAATCATTTTGCCGGATGCATTTCCTTTGAACCATTCGTTTTCGGGTAATTTGATTTTTTTGTCGTCAACAAATAATGAAACCACAATATACTTTTCACGTAGAATTTTCAAAGCAGCAGGGTCAGACCAAGCTTTCTCTTCCATTTTACGGCAGTTCACACATCCATGTCCTGTAAAATCAATGAACAATGGTTTGTTTTGTGCTTTTGCACATGCCAAGGCTTCATCGTAATCAAAATATCCCTCAAGACCATGCGGAATATGAAGTTTATCATTTGAATATTTAGGGGTTCCACAAAGGGTACTCACCCCACCGTGCGCATTCGATGACCCCGATTTAAAGTCTTGCGATGTCATTGGAGGCAAATAACCTGCCAGCGCTTTCAAAGGTGCTCCCCACATTCCGGGAATCATATACATGACAAACGAGAACACAGCCACCACCAAACTCAATCTAAAAATACTCAGCCTTGGAACCTCATCGTCATGAGCAAATTTAATTTTGCCAAGAAGATATAGTCCGAGCAATGCAAAAATGACAATCCAAATTGCTAAATATACCTCTCGATCTAAAATTCCCCAGTGGTAAGTTTGATCTGGAATCGACAAGAATTTTAACGCAAAAGCGAGTTCTACGAAACCCAATACCACTTTCACACTATTCAACCAACCACCAGATTTCGGTAAATTATTCATCCAAGATGGAAACAGCGACAACAACCCGAACGGCAATGCAAAAGCTAGGGAAAATCCAAACATTCCAATAATTGGTCGCATGGCACCCCCTTGAACAGCTTCTACCATCACAGTTCCAACGATTGGACCAGTGCAGGAAAATGAAACCAAAGCAATGGTTATGGCCATAAAAATTGGACCCATGATTCCACCTTTATCTACTTGCTTATCCATTTTATTGACAATAGAACTTGGTAGAACTATTTCAAAAGCCCCGAAGAAACTAGCTGCAAAAATGACAAAAATAACAGTGAAGAAAATATTCGGAATCCAGTGTGTACTTACCCAATTGGCTGCAGTTGCTCCAAATGTGTAGGCAACCAAAGTGCCAATAATCGTGTAAAAGGCAATGATGGAAAAGGCGAACAAAAATGAATCTCTCAATGCAATCTTCCTATTTTTATTACGAATAAAAAATGAAACAGTCATCGGAATCATGGGGAAAACACAAGGCGTGAGTAGCGCAGCAAAACCGCTTATCAACGCCAAAATGAACAATCCCATGTAATCTTCTGTTGTTTCGGCACTTTGAACACCATTGAAAGTTTTTGTTTGACAAACCCCATTGCCATTTTCATATCGGTATTTAGCAGAATTTCCAGTGTTTACGACAATTGTTTTTGATACAATTGTGTCGATATTTTGAGTTTCAACCGTTGGTTGAACTTCGGTTGCTACTGTTTCAGGAGCATCAATTTTGCCAATTACATTGAGAGATGGGGTTTTTATAACTTGGTCTCGGATATTGTCGCAACCACTTTCATTGCAGATTTGACCATTGAAAATCATCTCAATTGAGGCTATGGTTTTGAGAACTTTAATTTTTTGTCGGAATTCCCCTTTGTTCACAAACTCACCAGACGAACAATGCCATACCTCATCTTCTTTTACCATGTGGTCGCCAACGCCGTAGAACTTTCCAATTAATTGAAAGCTAGCATTTTGCTTGAAGTCTATGCTTGCTCGCATTGGTCCATCATATTCAGGACAATCGCTTTTTTCACTAAAAACATGAAACCCTTTTGGTACGTCGAATTTGATGACAATTTCAACAATATCTCCGGCTTTAGCAGACGTTTTATTGTAACTAGCAGTGAATGTAGGCTTTGGGAAACCCGCGCCGAAAGTCGCTCCAATTGTACTTGAAATGAAAATGATGGAAAAAATGAATTTTTTGAACATAAGATTTACAAAAATAAGTGAAATGACATTATTTTTATGTGACTTTCGTTTGAATTACCCAACACATGTTAAAAAGTAATTTTCCTTTTACACGTTATGCTATTTAGGTTTGAGTTTAAATCTATTGTAAAGATGGTAATTTATAAACGTTTATTTGCTCTTTGTGGGACATTGGCTTTTGGTTTGATTGGGGTCTTAAATGCCCAGAAATCAATGAATACAAAAGAATATATTGATTCATTTAAACAAGCTGCCATGCAGGAAATGAGGGTACATGGTGTTCCTGCAAGTATCACTTTAGGACAAGGAATTTTAGAGAGTGCAAGCGGAAATAGTAAATTATCGAAGGAGTGCAACAACCATTTTGGTATAAAGTGTCGAAAAAATTGGAATGGTAAATTTTGTTTGGCAGATGATGACGCAAAAGATGAATGTTTTCGAGGTTATGAAACCGCGATTGAAAGTTACAGAGATCATTCTTTATTTCTAAAGGGTAGCTCTCGTTATGCAGCATTATTTGAGTTAAACCCCACAGATTATGAGGGATGGGCCAACGGTTTGAGAGAAGCCGGATATGCCACCAATCCTGCATATGGAACAATTTTATCAAATATTATTCGAAAATATCGGCTTACGTTGTTCGATAGTATGGTGGTTTTGGGAGAAGAGTATTTCAAAGGGTCTTCAGATCAGCCTGAAATGATACAAATAAATGGGGTGCCTGCTATCGGTGCAAAAGAAGGTGAAAATCCTTCCGAAGTAGCTAAAAAACACAGGTTGGGGACATGGCAGATTTATCGTTACAATGATTTGAAAGAGGGTGAGATGATTAATCCTGGGGAAATTTTGTATCTAAGGCCCAAGAAAAGCAGTGGATCTGAAGAAACACATATCTTGAAAAAAGGGGAAACAATGAGAGACATTTCGCAGCAGTATGCAGTGAAAATGAAGCAATTGTACCGCAAAAACAAAATGCAACCCGGACAAGAACCAGAAGTAGGAGAGGTGATTTATTTGAAAGACAAGCGTCCCTCACCTCCAAAATTGGCGGCTCAAACTCCAAAGACCAATCAAATTGATGCTCTTGCCATCATGAATCAAAAGAAAAAAGCGGTTGCCGAAAACATGCATGAAGTGCAAAAAGGAGAAACCATTGAACAAATTGCTGAGAAATACCATACATCGGTGCTTAACTTGGTACGCTGGAATGATTTAGAAATAGCTGAGGTGAAAGCAGGACAGATTTTAGTGTTGAGTCCAACGTTAAAACCGGCAGCACAAACTGAGCAAATGGTGGATGTCAAAGAAAATGTGAAACCTAAAACGCATACTGTTTTGCGGGGAGAGACGGTGTATTCAATTTCTAAGTTATATGCACTTAAGTCAGATTCAATTATCGCCTGGAATCAGCTCGAATCTAAAGCTATTGCTGTAGATCAAGTACTCGTGCTTTATCGCACCAAATCGGCATCTAGTAATAAAGCGGCTCCGGTGGCGAGTATCCATTTTGTGAAGCCCGGTGAAACACTTTACAACATTGCTCAAAAGTACCATTTACCGGTAGATAAATTGAAGCAATTGAATCATTTGCCAAATAATTCAATTAGCATTGGTCAAAAGCTTCTTTTACAATAATCTATTTGTCATAAAATTGTAAAAATTTTAAAATTTGTGTGGATTTTGTCAAAATCTATTCACAATTCCATCGTATTGGTCAATTAGTTTTTCAGAATATCGAACGGAATGAGTACATTTCGGGCTGAAAAAACAATTACTAAAACTAAAATGAAAATTTCCTTTAAAAATCTCGGAAGTAAGATTTTTGCTCTAACACTTACTGCACTTGGGTTCGCAACATCGAACTTAAATGCGCAGATATGTGGTGCAACAAATTCTTACGGGTGTTCGATTGACTGGTTTTCAGGCGTGGAAATCAAGAACAGCAAAGGCGATGTTGCGAGTTTTACTGGTTTAACTTGTTCGAACACAGGTGCAACCAACAAACTCATGACAACAACACCTTGTATTGACATCACACCTGGTGAAACGATTGAAATGAAGATCACAAACGGTTGTACTTATTATGAGTGGGCCGGTGTGTGGTTGGATTTAAATGGCGACAACAAACTTGATGCAAGTGAGTGCTTGTCTGGTTCTTCTGGTCCAATTGGACAAGTTGCTCCAAATGGTGGATCTAACACAGGTTCAATTAAAATTCCTTGTAACAGCACATTCTCAGGAACAGCAATTTTGCGTGTTCGTTGTTTGTACATATCGGTGAATGCCAACCAAGGTTGTGGAACTGTGAGTGATTATGGTAACATCATGGATTTCCAAGTGAATATCAAAAAAGTTACAGCTCCTGTTGCAGACTTTACCATTCCAAAAGGAAATAAATATACCAAGGCTCCTATTACTTTCGTTGCGAACGGTGGTGGAAGCTGGAATTACAAATGGACCTACGCTGGTGCCGGTAAAATTGGAAACGACAATACCTATAAAGGCGTGAAAAGTTGGGATTCTGCAGGTACATACAATGTTAGATTGGATGTTAACTATTGCGGAATTAAAGATTCAATTGATAAATCTGTGACAATTGTTAAACCAACTGCTAAACCAGTTGCTGACTTTATCTCTGATATCAATGAGGTTGAACAAAGCTTTAGTTGTCAACTTTTTGATTTAAGTAACAACGGTGCGTGGGATTATAAATGGTCGATTATCAGTCCTACTGGTCAAGATGATCAAACCATTACGAGCACTCCGAATCCTGTTGTGTACCTTGGCGAAACTGGTTGGTATACAGTTTGTTTGGAATCATACAATGATATTGGATGGAGTGATTCAATGTGTAAAAAGAAATACATAGAATGTACACCTGCCGCTGTTTATTACCATGGTCCTTCAAAAGAAGCAACAAACAAAAAAGGTATTTTATATGACCACAATGGTCCTACTGGCGACTACGCAAATGGTCGTAAACCATCTATTGATTACATTAAAATTCTTCCTTGCGGTGCAAAAGAAATTCGTTTCAGCTTCTTGGATTTGAATTTGGCAGATAATAATGACATTATTAAGTTCTACAATGGTGATCAAGCTGATCCATCTAAATTGGTAGCTTCAGTAAATGCTGCAAACCAAGCGTATTACGATACAACTGTAATTAAAATCACTGCGGGTGTGGCTTACATCACTTTTGAATCAAGTACTTCTGGCCAAGGTCGTGGTTACATCATCAATTGGGAAAGTGATTTAAATCCACCTTCATTGCCAAAACCATCGTGGACAACTGACTACAAGAAATATGGTGTTGGTGTGAACATTGATTTTAAAAATACTTCTTCAAATGTGAGTGGTATTCCAAACTACGTATGGACAACTTCAGATGGTGGTTATGGAACTAGCAATGACTTCAACTACAACTTCACTACAGATGGAACTTATAAGGTTTGTTTGACTTCACAAACTTGTACTGGTATTGATTCATTCTGCTCTACAATTGATATTGAAACTCCAACTGCTGCTTGGATGGTTGATTATAAAGCAAGCAATTTGCGTCCATCAATTGGTGAAGTTGTGACTCTCTCTACCAAAACAGATTATGCGAATGGTTTTGAATGGAGCATTTTCCCTACCTCTTTCACGTTTGAAAATGGTACAAGCAAATTCTCACAAAACCCTCAAGTTAAATTCTCTGCAGGTGGTCCATACACCTTTACTTTGAGTGCTTGGAATGCTGCTGCTGGTAAATCTGCATCAGAGAAAAAAGTAATCAAAAATAAGTATGTAGTTGTTTTAGACTATTGCATTCCGTTGGTAGATATGGTAAGTTCAGACATTGCAATTAACAATGTTTTGGTTACCGACAAAAACAACAGAGTATTAATTAACAACGCAACTACTGGAACAAGTTCTTATGTTGACTATGGAGATCCAAAATACCCAGCTGTGATGACATTTGGATCTAAATATGATTTAACTGTTGAAAGAAAAACCAATTCGAACCAAGTGAATTATAAAGCTTGGATTGACTGGAATATTGATGGTGACTTCAACGATGCTGGTGAAGAAATCATGAACACCGGAGCAATCTCTGGTAACTCTGCAAAAGTTTCTTTCACTGTTCCTAAATTAAAAAATAGCTTCGAAGGTAGAACCAAATTACGCATTGGTGCTGCTTATGGTTCATTCTCTAACACTCCTTGTGGGGTAAACCAAGTGGGTGAATTCGAAGATTATCTATTGGATCTTGCGAATGACAATACCAAACCTACCATCACTTTGGTTGGTTCAGATACGGTTCGTGTAGAAAAATCTGGTAGTGTTTCTTCTTGCTACTCTGAAATTGCTTCTAAAACTTATAGTGCATCAGACGAAACTGAAGGTGATTTGACTTCTTCGGTGGAAATTACTTCTGATTTAGATTGCACAGTACCGGGTGTATATGCAATCAACTTCAAATTAGAAGACGCTTCAGGTAACTTAGCTGATCCTAAAACTCGCTACGTAATTGTGGTTCTTGATAGAACTGCTCCAACCATGACATTGAACGGAAGTGCGAACATGCAAATAGACCAGTGTGCAACATTCACCGATCCAGGTGCAGTTGCAACCGACAATATCGATGGTAACTTAACCAGCACAATTGAAACAACTGGTACAGTTGACTCTAAGAAAGTTGGCGATTATAAATTAGTTTACACTGTAAAAGATGCCCAAGGAAACAAAGCTTCTTTAACAAGAACTGTATTGGTGAGAGATACTACAAAACCTGGTATTTACCAATTGGGCAAACGCATTGTGAACAATGCTACAATAGATGTTCAAATTAAACAACCATTTGTTGATGATATCTATGCATTCGATGATTGCAATGGTAACTTATTTATCAGCAAAAACCCAGGGTTTAACGGTCCAGTGAACAACCAAATTCGTGCTACTTACCCAGTGATGTACAACGCTGTTGATCCATCTGGTAACAAAGCAACTGAAGATGGTTTTGTTATCAACTACAGAGTGGATGATTTTATTGCACCAAGCATTGAGTTGAATACTGAAGATACTGTTTACCATGACGTATTAACTCCATACTATTCAAGAAACGTTTCTACTTCTGATAACTACTACTTGAACTCTCAAGTAAGTGTTGCGAAAAAAGCAAACGTTGACCCTTATACATTAGGTCTTTACACTGAAGTATTTACTGCTACTGATGGTAGTGGAAACTCAACTACTAAAACCCGTTATGTGAAAGTGGTTGACCAAACTGCTCCACAAATTGTTGCCAACCCAGTAAATGTTTGCGTTGGTGTTCCTTTCTGGGCAATGAGTGGTTTAATTGTGAAAGACAACTATTACAGTGTATCTGATTTGTTAGATCGTGTAAAAGTAATCAATAGCAATGTAAACATTTGGGAATCAGGTTCATATTTCATTGCTTATGAAGTAACTGATCCTAGTGGAAATACTTCTACAACTGTAATTAGAGATGTTTATGTAAACTATCCTCCAAATTGCAGCAACACATTCTCTGGTGTTACAAACTTCAACTTGAACGATGCCGTTTCAGTTTACCCTAACCCAACTTCTGGTAAGGTGAATATTGGATATGCATTGAACAACAACAAACCTGTTAGCATTGAAGTAACCAATGCATTGGGTGCAGTTGTAACCCGTTTGAATCATGTAAACCCAGGTTTCGGAACAACAGAAATTAACCTTTCTAATTTCGGACGCGGAATTTACATGGTACGCTTTACCAACGATGGACAAAGCATCACCAAAAAAGTAATTGTACAAGATTAATTCATTTGAATAATCCTATAAAAAAGGGCTGCACCGCAGCCCTTTTTTTTTGCCCAAAATTCTAAGTTCCGCACTTTTGCAAATCTCCCTTCACCCATTTTTTGCAGTTTTCGCAAATAAAAAAGCCAGGTTTCCCCTGGCTTTTTTTATCTCATTCACCGTTGGGTTCACCCAACAGCGCTAAATTACCCTTGTTTTTTGATCACATAATGAGCCGATTTGCCCATGTTTTGTTGCATTAATATTTTTCCAAAATGAGAAATATCCTCCGCCTCAGCAGCACCCGGCTGGTAAATACTCAATAACTCCAAATCCTCGATCATGTTTACATTTAACCCCATTTCAGTTAAATTCTCAATCAATGGTATGTGCTTGTTCTCCTTATTGTCAACCACACAGCGAAAATGAATGGCTGAGTTTTGCATGATATGCGCTCTAACTTTGTAAGTGCTCAACGATTCAAAAATCTGCTTTAAATGCTCCTCTACAATAAAATTGAAATCTCTCGTGCTAATTTCCAACATCAATTGATTCGATTTGAGTATTTTACACGCAACCGATAAAGCCTGTGAGTCGTCACTCACCTTCGTCCCCGCTTCTTTTGTATGAATAAACGACTTTACATACAACGGAATATTTCCTGATTTTAACGGTTGAATTGTTTTTGGATGTATCACCGATGCGCCATAATACGCCAATTCAATGGCGTCATTATAAGTTAATTCCGATATCAAAACGGTATTTTCAAACTTCTTTGGGTCAGCATTCATTACGCCCGCCACATCCTTCCAAATGGTTACAGATTCAGCCCCTAATAACTTTCCAAAAATTGCCGCTGAATAATCGGAGCCCTCTCTCCCCAATGTGGTAGTTTCTCCTGTTTCTCCTTTTCCAATGAAGCCTTGTGTGATGATTAGATTTTTTTGAGAAAGTGGCTTCAAACGGTTGGTAACCACCTTTTCAGTTTCTTCCCATTGCACCTTCGCATCTCGGTAGCGACTATCTGTGATGATGAAATTTCGCGCGTCGAGCCATTGATTTTGAATTCCCTGACTCAGCAAATATGCACTCACAATTCGCGTTGAAATCAATTCCCCGTAACTTACAATTTGATCGTAAATAAAATCGTAATCCTCTTTTAAGTTCTCATTATCGATCAAACACTCCAATTCTAAAAATAAATTTCTAACCTCATTGATGTACAAAAAGGAATTTTCTGGAAATAATTCATCTAAAATTTCTGTATGATCTTTTATGACTTTCTTTAAAATTTCAGAGGCAGAGTTTTTATTTTGATACACCGCCTGAACCAATGTTTCCAGTGCATTCGTGGTTTTTCCCATTGCGCTGATAACCACCAAAACATCATTGTTTTTCTCTTGCGAAATGATGCCCGCAACATTTTTAACACCCGCAGCATCTTTCACCGATGCCCCTCCGAATTTGTAAATCTTCATCTCTATTTTGTAAATGATAGGGTAAAATATATTATTTTGTTGTTGTTTTGCAAAATAAATACTAAAAGTTCATACTACCCCTATGCCACATTCAGGATTAATTACTTTAGAACAATTTATTGTTGATCAACAATCGCTCTATAAAGAATCAAGAGGTTCGTTAAGTAGAATTTTTCGTTCTTTAGAGCTTGCGGCTAAAGTTGTAAATCGCGATGTTCGTAAAGCAGGGTTGGTCGATATTTTAGGCAATCACGGTGCTACCAACACTCATGGCGAAGAACAAAAGAAACTCGACGTCATTGCCAACGAAGTGTTTATTGCCGCACTAGCCAAAAGTGGCGAGGTTGCCGTTATCATTTCTGAAGAAAACGATGATCCAGTTTTTATTGAAGGATGTGAAAACGAAAAATATATCATTGCCATCGATCCTCTCGATGGAAGTAGTAACATCGATGTAAACGCAAGTATTGGTACCATATTCTCTATTTATCGAAGAAGCAACGCCACCAATCCTCCTACCGCTCAAGATTGTATGCAAAAAGGCAAACACCAAGTGGCTGCCGGCTACATCATTTACGGAAGCAGCACCATGCTTGTTTATACAACAGGGTTGGGGGTCAATGGATTTACCCTCGATGATTCAATTCAAGAGTTTTGTTTGTCTCATCCCAACATTCTAATCCCCCATGATGGAAAAGTCTTCAGTGTGAACGAAGGCAATTATCATGATTTTCCTGCAGGAATTAAGCGTTACATCGATTTTTGCAAGGAAAAGGATAAATCTACCAACCGACCATACGGAGCGCGTTACATTGGCTCTCTGATTGCCGATTTTCACCGCAATTTGCTCAAAGGAGGTATTTTTATGTATCCTGCTACTGAAAAAACACCTAACGGGAAACTTCGTTTGATGTATGAATGCAACCCTATGGCATTTATTGTTGAACAAGCCGGCGGACAAGCCTCTACAGGTTCTGGACGTATTTTAGACCTTTTGCCTACAGATTTGCATCAAAGAGCGCCGATCTATGTTGGTTCATCAAATATGGTTGAACAGTGTGTTCAAATGTTGGTGGAAGACCAAAACTTGGTTACTCAGCATTAATCATATCAAATATTTCAAGCGATTTTAATGTTCGCTGCGGAAATAAATGATGCTGTAAATGCGCCACTAACTTATCAATGAGCATCCTTCTTTCGGTTTTATTTAATTGAGGGACGTTTCCCTGCGAAATTTCGAATAACGCCCGATTCATCCAAGATTCTGTTCTAAAATATGATGGGGTAGACGCTGTACTGCTTTGTCCTGTTGTGAGATCCAAGCTTGTTTGTGAACCCATTTCCCAATCAATTTCATAGCCCAAATGCATGCCAAGTCCAATTAAAAAGGCCATGGGCATATAGGCCAAGTTGGGATTCGGTTTCAATTGTTGGAAATGCTCAAAAATATAATCGAACAATTCATGGTCGGAATGATGCCCATCCTGCAAACAATTTCCCACAATTTCCAAATAAAACCATTTGATCTGTTGAATTGAAAATTGATCAAAAGCGGCATTGCTTCCTAAATTAGAAACTTCTTTTATGCGTAACAATCCGGGATTATTTTTTGCATTAAATACAACTTCTATGGTATTCCCAATCTGGTAATAGGCATTTTTGTTATTTTTCTTATGCAATCCTTGCACCAAAAATCGTTGGAGCCCAATCTCTCGGGTGTAAATTGTTACCACCGATGCATGATCGGTGTAAGGAATTTTTTTTAAAACAATGGCTGCCGACTTAATGAGCATCAATCAACCCAATCGGCAATGAACAAATTGGTGTCTCTAGTGCCACCGTTGTTGCGGTTACTGCTAAATACCAATTTCTTCCCATCAGGCGAAAACATTGGGAAGGCATTGAAAATACTTGCATTTGTGATGCGCTCCAATTTACCGCTTTCAATGTCGATCATATACAATTGGAAATCGTAACCTCTGCTGCTGTGATGGTTGCTAGAGAAAATGATTTTCTTTCCTGAAGGATGGAAAAAAGGTGCCCAGTTTGCTTTGCCTAATTTGGTCATTTGTTTCAGGTTGCTACCATCAACATTCACTGTGTAAATTTCCATGTTGGTAGGTGCCACTAGGTTTTTTGCCAATAATTCCTTATATTTAGCTATCTCTTCTGGTGTGTTAGGGCGAGAAGCTCTAAAAACCAGTTGCTTGCTGTCTGGAGAGAAAAAAGCACCGCCATCGTATCCCAAACCGTTTGTGATTTGACGTGGGTTCGATCCATCAATGTCCATGATCCACAATTCCAAATCACCACTTCTGGTGCTGGTAAAAACAATTGATTTGCCATCTGGAGAAACAGTAGCTTCGGCATCGTAGCCAGGTTCAAAGGTCAATTGTTTTTTGATTTTGCTGTTTTCATCTGCCACGAAAATGTCAAAATCAGCATAGATTGGCCACAAATAGGCACCAGATGTTTCAGGAACTGGAGGACAAGCATTGTTGCCCAAATGTGTAGATGCATACAACATGTGCTTGTTGTCTGGCATATAATAAGAACAGGTGGTTCTACCAAGGCCTGTGCTTAACATTTTAGGTTTGTAATTGCCCCCTTTGAAACTATCGATTGCACTGAAGAAAATTTGGTCGCAGTTAACGCCCCATTTTGCATTGTTGCTTTGAAAAACCAATGATTTGTTGTCGAAACTGAAATAAGCTTCAGCATTATCGCCACCAAAGGTTAATTGTTTGAGATTTTTCAAATGGGTTTCCTCAGGAACTTGAATGGCATTCGGCTCCGATTGTCCCCCATGATTTTGAGCATTTAAAACAACCACGGGCAATGATAACATAGCCGCCAAAAAATATTTCTTCATATCGTGCAAAATTAAATGATGTTAGAGTAATTGCCAAGCCATTTTAGGATACCCTTTCCGGCCTTGGTCGTCGTAGAAATCTACAAACTTAACCTTAAAATATTGGTTATTGGCGGTTTTAACTAAGTAAAACCGATTGGGTAAAATGGTGTATTTACCGGTTTGCTGACTGTATTCCTTCCAGTCATAACCAATTTCATCTGCACGAGCGCTGTAAATTTGTTTTAATGCAAATTCTTTATTGCAGTTTTCGTATGAAATGGTTTGATTGATCTCGCAAACTTCAATATTCTTGTGGTTTGTTAATGCCCCCCTGATGATGTAAGGGTAAGGATTCCCTTTATCGTCGTCGATGGTTTCTTTGTAAGTTGTAAAAACGATATCCCACTTGCTGCTCTCGATAGGTTCATTCTGCACTGTATCTTTCTTTTGGAAAGAGTAGTATACGAAATTGTATTCAGGCTTGGTTTCAATTTGCGTTAAATATGAAATCGTTGGAATTCCAAGGAACCCCCATTTAAACTGATATGCACCACCGCGAACTCCAAGTAATTGGATTTTTACGTAACGACGGTTTTTTAAACTGTCTTCACCACGATCGAGAACGTAAATTGCATTTTTGCCATCGTACCCATCCGTTACTTTTACAAAGCAGTTTCCGAATGCCGTTGAATCCAGTTGTCCATTCGGATGATCAAATTTCCAAACAACATTGTTCAAATGCAATGGCGATACATCAGCAAATGCAACATCTTTTACTTCGCACACAGAGAAATAAGAATTTTTACCACCGCAAATCACAATGCTTGGCTCACCCTGACAGGCAACTCCAATGTCCCAACCTCCGTACTGATTGCTGAACGTTTTTTGTGTCTCAAAATCAAACCACAATTGGTTTTCATAGTTTTCGCCCATGGCAAAAGCTTGTGTTTGCAAACCAACAGGAACATTGGGTTTCGGATATAATGCTTCTTCCTTTTCGCAGGCTGTGAAAAGCAAAGCGGCTACCAAAAACCAGGCACTATATTTGAATCTTTGAAACACGACTACAAAGTTAATCTACATTGAACAAAAAAGTTTCGACCTGCAGAAATATTCATATTTCCACTTCCCCCACCATGTACAGAACCAGTGCTCGCTGATGACTGTATTTGCTTGATATTGAACATGTTTTTGCAACCAATTTGTATGTCTAACCTATTGTTTAAAAAGGTTTTATTGAAACTGAGATCGGACAAATAATAAGGCGCAATTTCAAACGACTCGCCATTTTCTTCAAATCCAAAATTTCGACCAGTGTATCGACTAAATAGTTGAACTGATACCTGTGGTTTTTTCAATTTATATGAAACATTGAAACTTGTTTGGATCACATTCCAATTTTTCCAATTTTCAGCATCGCTGCTTTTACTTTCATTGTTGATCCATGAGGCACTCACTTTAAATTGAAAATCGTTTCTGAAATATTCCGTTTGAGTGGTTACCCCTTGAGAATTCATTTGACCCACATTGATGTATTGGTAAAGATTTGAACGACTGTCAATTAAGGCAAGCTGGATTTGGTTGGTGATGAAATTTTTAAAGTATGAAACCTTGAATGTAGCAGCCGCATTTTTTGAAATAATGTGTCGATAATCCATGGAACCAATGAAATTGTGCGCAGTTTCAGTGCCCAACTTTGAATTTCCTTGAACATTGTGGTTGATGTCGACGAACAAAAAATAAAGTTCTTTGAGCGTTGGAGCCCTAAATCCTCTGGCATACGACCCTCTAAAAATCAAATGCTTGGTAGCGTTGTATTTGATTTGGAGGGACGGAATAAGCGGTGCCAATTTGAACCCATTTCCCAATAAATTTGGCAGTGGATTTTCACCAAATTGGTTGTTGTAAATCACCCTCAATGAAGGTTTGAACTGAATTTTGCTGTTTGGACTAAATTCTACAGTTGTGAAAATTGCAAAATCATACAACCCATTTTTTTGCATAACCCGCAACGTACGAATCGACTCATATTGAAATTCATATCCCGTTAACCAATCAAACTTTTTGTTTTCACTCAGCTTGCTCCACAATCCACGCATGTTGATTTGCTGGTTTAAGGTAGTGTCTTGATCTGCTGGTCTTGTAACCGTTTCAATGCCTTCAACCAAATCACGGCGAACCATCAATTTGGTGCGCTTGAAAATGTTGTAGCTGTTTTGAAACTGTATTTTATGTCCTTTCCCCAATTGAAAATCCGACAACAACAAAAAGTCGTTTCTTTGGGTGTAAAAATAATTGTTGTAACCTGTAACAGAAATCAGGTTGAATTCAGCATCACTTCTATCGGTCAGTTTCTCATAAAAATAAGTACTTTTCAATGAGTGAGAAGATTTCTTGAACGTGTAATTCAATCCAATAGATCCAAAAATCTTTGTTTTAGGTTTCCAATCAAATGATCGGGTAGCCAAATTAAAATCTGTTCCTTCGTAAAATTGACGACCTAAATCTCCGGTGATTCCCAATTTGCGGTTTCTGAAAATACTGCCCAATTGGAAATTCATGTCGTTGTTTACATTTCCAACCCCATCAATAAATTGATTGATTTGGATTTTGTTGTTGTTTTTAATGGGTTTTTTTGTGATAATATTCACCACACCGCCAATAGCATCTGATCCATAAACCACACTCATTGGCCCTTCAATGACTTCAATTCGCTCTACATTGTTCAGTGGGATCTGAGAGATATCCAAATTTCCATTTAAACGGCCTATCATTGGAACTCCATTAATCAAAATTTTCACATTTTGACCGCTGAGCCCTTGCAATTGTATAGAATTTCCCAAAATTGGGTCTTGGCTTAATTGAATGTTTGATTGGTTTTGAAGGACGTCATTCAGCGTTTGTGCCCCCATTGCAGCAATCGTTTTTTGTGTGATTACCTCCACCGAATACGGGTTTTGTGTGGCTGCTTTTGGCGTTAATGAACCTGTAATCGATACAGGGTTGATTTTGTTGATTTCTGTGTTAACCACAACGGTCCTCTCTGTCTCGGAATACCTCCACAATTTGATTGCATTTGAAAACTCTCCAAACTCAGTACCAAGTTCTATTTTTAAAAGTTCGGTACTCTCAATCGAAATTTGTCCGTTATTGTCTGTATTCCTACTTTGGGCTGAAAGTGTATTTCCAACCGAATCCACCTCTATGATGTCAATTTTAAGTCCCACCATTGGAGAGTTTTGTTGGTCAACGACCAACAAAACTCTTTTTGGTGCCTGCGAGAAGCCTCCCGCAACCAAACTAAACATAACAAAGATGAAAAAAAACTTTTTCAAAGGTGTTAACCTAAATAGAAATTAATTCTTGCTAATAATCTGACTTTGAATACCGTTTGAAGTTTTTACCTCCACGATATATTGACCAGATGCCAAATCACCAATGTTTATTTGAGCAGTGTTCTCAA
>JACCED012511919.1_pt1 | contig 19328 bp, 17 predicted proteins | sample 7455021 | NCBI WGS metagenome assembly JACCED01 (sample SAMN15323456, study PRJNA562643) | freshwater metagenome | isolation source: river surface water | place: USA:Blue River Watershed | collected 2017-08-19 | reverse complement strand
GGTCATTCGGCTAGGTGGCAATAAGGGGCCGAAATACTTTGCGCGGAACTGGCTTTTTTATCTTCGTCTGCCGCCGGTTTTCTGCGTGACAGACCCAGATATTCAATTCAACCCAAACCTGCCTGCCAATTTTCTGGAAACGCTTTTGACGCTCACGCAGCAATATCGCATCGGCAAGGCAGGCTTTGCCCTGAAGATCCAGGATCATCATGATTTTCGCGATATTACAGTGACCTTCAATGGCAAATCCCACGATATTGTCTCCTGGGAAAGTCAGTTCTGGCAGGAACAACTGGGCCATACCGCCTGCGGGCAGCCGATCTATCGCGCCGATATCGACACGACCTTCGCGCTCTATAACAAGGCTTTCTTCACGCGGAAGAAGGCTGGCTTCTACCGCGCCTTGCGGGTCGCGGGGGATTTCACGGCCAGGCACCTCCCCTGGTATCGCGCCAGCGTCATCGATACCGCGGAAGAACAAGCCTATGCCGCCAGCCAGAAATTTTCCTGGTATGCGCGCCCCTAAAATTTGGCGCGCAAATCCTGGATGGTTTTATTGAGGAATTTATAGAACCGCCCGCTGGCATAGATCATCAGCAGCGGGGCAATACGCGGCGATAAATAGCGCTTGCGCACATCGGCAAATCGCACCAGGGGGCGCGTCTGTTTGGAATAATGCTTTCGGAAAATCCTATCATGGCGGATCGGCGCCACCGAATAGGTAATGCCGGAATTCTCTGCCTCGAAAAACCGATGCTTGTGCCGGGACAATAAGGGCTCAATGGCCCGCGTATAGGCGATGGGGCCGGTCATTTGCAGCACCGCGCGTTTGCCAACGCCATGGCTGAGCGGATCATAATTGCGCAGATTATCAGCAACCCTGGCAATCACCTCCGCCAGAAATGGATGACCAGGGACGGCAATGATGTGCCATTGCTGCAATTCAGAAACCACCCCGAATGCCGGATGATGGCCATCCTCTGGATTGCGCCAATGGGACAATAGGAACTCGTCATCCTCAGCAATCACCTGATCCAGCGGCACATCACAGCCGGATTTTATGTCGAGATAGACGCCACCCTTTTTGTAGAGCAGCAGATAGCGAAAGAAATCCGCCCGCGCAGCGCCATAGGCCGGATGGATCGATTGATAGAGGCGGTAGATATCGGCGCCATAATTTTCCCGGATGAAATCCGCGCAATCCTGATCCTCATGCAGGCAATATTCCCATGCTGGATTCATTTCCTGCAATTTCGCCGCATTGGCGATCAGGAAATCAGGCAGGTCTCGACGCGACGCGATGGTTTGATGGATCAGTTTCGGGATGGGCATTTTTCGGATTTTCCGAAGGCGAAGCATTTTGCGGACGCGGTGCCATACTCATCCCGACGCTTCGCGGACACAAGCCTTGGCCCCAACACGCGCCCTGGCAGAGCAAGCGGGATAAGACCATATAAGGTGCCATGCTCTCGGCCCCCACCCCAACATGAGCCTGCCCGCCTTTGCCGAATTACTGGAAAGGCTGGTTTTCTCCCCTGGGCGGAATACCAAGCTCGCGCTGCTCGCGCAGTGGTTCACTGATCAGCCAGACCCGGAACGGGGCCTCGGCCTTGCCGCGATGACCGAAAGCCTGAAGCTCGCCACCGCCAAACCGGCGATGCTGCGAGAGATCACCATGGCACGGGTGGACCCCACCCTTTTTCAGCTTTCCTATGATTATGTCGGGGATCTCGCCGAAACCATTGCGCTGATCTGGCCGAAACGCGCCGGGGTGAATGCGCCGCCACCGGCCCTGAGCGATATCATCACCGCGCTTGAGAGCACGCCCAAGGCAGAAGTGCCGGCGCTGATCGCAGGCTGGCTCGATACGCTCGATGGCAGCGGCAGGCTTGCCCTGGTCAAACTGCTCACCGGTGGGCTGCGCGTGGGCGTTTCCGCACGGCTGGCCCGCCTGGCTTTGGCCGAATGGTCCGGTCAGGCGGTGGAGGAAATTGAGGAAGCCTGGCACGCGGTCTTGCCGCCCTATGGCGGGCTTTTCGCCTGGCTTGAAGGCAAGGCCCGCCGCCCGGATCCGCAATCCGCCCCGATTTTCCGGCCCCTCATGCTCGCCCACCCCCTGGAAGCGGCAGACATCGCGGCCCTGGACCCGGCCCAATACCGCGCCGAATGGAAATGGGACGGGATCCGGGTGCAAATCACCGCAGGGCCGGGCGGGTGCAGGCTCTGGAGCCGGGGCGCAGAGGATATTTCGGCCAGCTTTCCCGAAATCATGGCGGTGCTTGATTTTCATGGCGTGCTGGATGGCGAATTGCTGGTGGTGCGCGATGGTCAGGTGGCGCCCTTCGCTGATGTGCAGCAAAGGCTGAACCGCAAAAGCGTCACTGCCCGAATGCAGCGGGAATTCCCGGTCGCTATCCGGCTCTATGACATGCTGTTTGAGGGGCCAGAGGATCTGCGCCCCCTGCCCTTCACCACCCGCCGCGCCAGATTGGAAAGCTGGCATCAGCGCCAGCAGCCCCAGCGCATGGATCTTTCTGAAACCATCAGCTTCACCCGGTTTGAGGATTTGCAGGCCTTGCGTGACAGCGCCCGGGCGGCGGCGATTGAAGGCCTGATGCTGAAGCGCGCCGATGGCCCTTACCTATCTGGCCGGGTGAAAGGCGAATGGTGGAAATGGAAACGCGCCCCCCTCACGCTTGATACGGTGCTGATGTATGCGCAGCGCGGCCATGGCAAGCGGAGCAGCTTCTATTCGGATTACACTTTTGGCGTCTGGCGCGCGGATGGTGAATTGGTGCCGATCGGCAAGGCCTATTCCGGCTATACGGATGAGGAATTGGCCTGGCTCGATCGCTGGATCAGGAACCACACGGTGGATCGCTTTGGTCCCGTGCGGGAAGTGGAAAAGCAACTGGTGCTTGAAGTCGCCTTTGATGCGGCGCAGCGCAGCAGCCGGCATAAATCGGGCGTGGCGCTACGCTTTCCCCGTATTGCGCGCATCCGCCGTGACAAGCCGGCAGAAGAAGCGGATCGGCTGGAAGCGGCGCTGGCGCTGATCGCCGCGGATTGACCGGGCGCGCGGCCCATGCTGCGCTCGGCCATCATCTGTCAGGGGAAACACCATGCCTATTGCTCCGAATCTCGCGCGCCGTCGTCTGGAAAAGGGCGAACTTGCCCTTGGTTTTGGCGTGCATCATTTGCGCACCCCCGCCGTTGGCATGATTGCCGCGGCATCTGGCTTTGATTGGCTTTTCATCGACATGGAACACGGCGCGATGAGTGTGGATGACGCCACACGCATGGCCATGGCCGCACTGTCCCAGGGTGTTACGCCGATTGTCCGGTGCTGCAAGGATGCGCTGTTTGAAGGCACGCGCTGCCTCGATAACGGCGCCATGGGCGTGGTCGTGCCGCATATCGATAATGCCGAGGAAGCACGTGATGTCGTGCGCGCCTTCCGCTACCCGCCGCTTGGTGAACGCTCCTGGGGTGGGCCGCCGGCGCAATACGGCTTCCAGGTTTCCGATACCGCCGCGGCGCAGAAGGAACTCAATCAGGAAATCATGGTCACGGTCATGATTGAAACGCCGGAAGCCGTCGCCAATGCCGATGCCATCGCATCGGTGCCGGGGGTGGATAGCCTGATGATCGGTACCTCGGACCTGACGGCGTCCATGGGTATTGCGGGCCAGATCGGCCACCCCGATGTGCGCGCCGCCTATGCCAAGGTGGCGGCCGCCTGCAAGGCGCATGGCAAGGTCATGGGGATGGGCGGCGTTTATGATGAAAAGGTCGCGCCGGATTACATCGCCCTTGGCGCGCGCTTTCTGTTGAGCGGTTCAGACCATGCCTTCCTGATGGCGGGCGGCGGCGCGCGGGCCAAATTCCTGCGCGGCCTGCAAGGTTAAGCTTTTTGCCGGGGCGCCGCTCTCACCCCGCGCCTTGGTCGCAAGGCCAAAGCGCGGTGGCGGCGCCAGGCGCCAATCCTGCCATCCGGATCGATACGGGCTATCGGCCCGGGCTGGTCGGGCGCATGACCGAAATGCATGCGCGGTTTTATGCCCGCCATGCCGGCTTCGGGCAGTTTTTTGAAAGTCAGGTCGCCGCAGGGGTCGCCGGTTTTGCTGGCCGCCTACAAAACCCCTGCAATGGCATTTGGGTGGCCAGCGCTGATGATCGGATCATTGGCGCCGTCGCCATTGATGGCGAGGATCTGGGCCAGGGGCGTGCCCATTTGCGCTGGTTCATCATGGAAGATGGCTATCGCGGCCAAGGCATCGGGCGGGCATTGCTGCAACAGGCCGTGGCATTTTGCGACCAGCACGGCTTCAGCGCGACCGAGCTATGGACCTTCAAGGGCTTGGATGCGGCGCGCCGCCTTTATGAAGGCTTTGGCTTCAAACTGGTGCATGAAGCCGAAGGCCAGCAATGGGGCAGCCTGGTGACCGAACAACATTTCAGACGGGCGGGCTGATTTGGGGCCATAACGCCACTTTGGCCCGCGTGATCAACCCACAGCCAGCGCCAAGGGATCAGGCGCTAATGCTTGGCGCCGCAGCCACAATCCGGTTGGGCTTGGCCGGCATCGCGGCGGATGATGTGAAAATCAATCCATTCGGCCACCAGGCGCCGTGCCTCGCTCAATGCTGCTTCCGGATGGTGGATACGATAAAGCGTTGTGCAGGCATTGAAGGCCTGCGGGTCATCCGCGCCGATATCGCGCAATTCCCGATACGCCGTAATCACGGCCGCTTCGCAGCGATGCAGGGTGCGCGATTGGTGACGTGGCATTCAACTCTCCTGGGCGGTCGAGCCCCCTCAGCCTAGCCGAGGTGTTCATGGGGTACAAGGCTCGCAATTGCGACTTATTCTCAATTAATAACCCCCACCCCGTCGGCGGTTGCAGCGTTACTGGCACTTCCGTGGAAACCGGCGGGACTATCGTTGCGAAACCCCTAGGCCAGATACTGCCTGATCCGTGGTGCGGCGCCGCGTATCAGGCTTTGCGGCCAGGGCGCTTTGGTCCCTTGTCAGCACCAGCATGGCGCTTGCCGAATAATTGAAGCTTATGGCCGACAAGATCATAGCCAAGCCGCTTGGCAATCGCTGCGGCCAAAGCTTCATAGACATCATCGGCGAATTCAATGACATGGCCGGTTTCCACATCAATCAAATGATGATGATGCCCGCGATCTGCCAAATCATAGCGCGCGCGCCCACCGCCGAAATCGCGCCTTTCCAGAATGCCGCGTTCTTCCAGCAAACGGACAGTGCGATAGACGGTGGCAATGGAAACGCGCTTGTCACGTTCCAGGGCACGCCGATGCAATTCCTCCACATCCGGATGATCTTCGGCCTCGCTCAGGATGCGCGCAATCAGCCTGCGCTGGCCGGTCATTTTCAGCCCCTGCTCCACGCACATGGTCTCAATGCGTGATGCTTTGGGCGCGTCCGGCGCGTCAGTTTGCGATGCTGCCAGGATGGGCTTGGGCAAAGGGGATGCTCGCTTCAGGGGCGCGTCTGGAAGATCCATGACATAAATCCTTATGCGCCGCACGGTACGGCTTCTCAAGCCCAGGGGACAGTCCGGGGCCCCTTCTCACGGCAATGCCGTGCATCGGCCCCACCGCAACACATGGCCGCGACATGTCATTCAAGACATGAGGTGGTTTTCTTATTGCGAATCAGTCGCATTTGCAATATTGGCCAACCATCCCTTCTCCAACGAGGCCTTCTATGCGAAATTTCACCATGCGCCGCCGTTCCCTGCTTGCCCTGCCCCTCGCCGCCGCCCCCCTCGCCAGCCCCGCCTCGGTCGCGGCGCAGGAACGCGCCATCAACCTCTATTCCTCGCGCCATTACGATACCGATCGCGCGCTCTATGAGGGTTTCACGGCCGAAACCGGCATCAGGACCCGGCTGATCGAAGGCGATGCGGATCAACTGATCGCGCGCATCCAGTCGGAAGGCGCGAATAGCCCCGCCGATGTGCTGATCACGGTAGATGCGGCGAAGCTGGCGCGCGCGGTGGAAGCGGGAATCCTGGCCGAAACCCGGAGCGAGGTGCTGGAAGCGCGCATCCCAGCGCATCTGCGCGCGGCCGATGGCCAATGGTACGGGCTTTCCAGCCGCGCGCGCGTCATCATGTATGACAAGCAGAAGGGTCGCCCGGAAAGCATCGCACGCTATGAAGACCTGGCTGAGCCCGCGCAACGCGGGCAGATCCTGATCCGCGCCGCAGCGCATCCCTATAATACGTCTCTGATGGCGAGCATTCTTCTGGCCAATGGCGCGGCGGCGGCGGAAGCCTGGGCGCGTGGCGTGGTGGCGAATATGGCGCGCCCGCCGCAAGGCGGCGACACGCCACAATTCCAGGCCATGATCGCCGGGGTTGGCCGCCTCGCGGTTGCCAATACCTATTACCTGGCGCGCTTCGGGGCTTCGACCAAGCCGGAGGAAAAGGCGCTGTATGATCGGATTGGCGTGATTTTCCCCAATCAGGCGGCGGGGGATCGCGGCACGCATGTGAATGTCTCAGGCGCGGGGGTTGTGCGTTCTTCCGGCAATAAGGCGCAGGCGCTGCGCTTCATTGAATATCTCAGCAGCCCACGCGCCCAGGGCTTATTCGCCAATGGCAATTTTGAATATCCGGTGGTGGCTGGGGTTGCGGCGCACCCGGCGCTGACCGGCTTGGGCAGCTTCCGGGCCGATCAATTGAATGCGCAACGCTATGGGGCGCTGGCGCCGGAAGCGCTGCGCATCATGCAGCGCGCCGGCTGGCGCTGAGGCGCCGCAGGGCCTTCACCCCGGGGTCAGCAGCCGCCCCGGGGTGGTTTCTATTCCCGGCGCATCATGCGCGTCAGCGCCGCCACTGGCAGCAAGCCCACCAGTACAATCAGCACGGCGGCCGTCGATGCCTCGGCCAATCTTTCATCTGACGCCAGATTATAAACCCGAACGGCAAGGGTATCGAGGTCAAAGGGCCTGACGATCAGGGTCGCGGGCAATTCCTTCATCGTATCGACAAAAACCAGGATCGCCGCCGTCATCAGTGCGCCGCGCGTCAGCGGCACTTCCACTTCGCGCACGGCCTGGCCCGGACGCCGGCCCAAAACCCGCGCAGCATCGGTATAGGAAGGCTTGAGCCGCGCGAGACCGGCTTCCACCGTGGAAAGCCCCACCGCCAGAAAGCGCACCAGATAGGCGAAAATCAGTGCCGCCATGCTCCCTGAGAGCAACAAGCCGGTAGAAACCCCAAATCGGGCGCGCATCCAGGAATCCAGCGCATTGTCGAACAACCCCAAAGGCACCAGCACGCCAACGGCAATGACGGATCCCGGCAACGCATAACCCATGGCAGCCACACGATTGGCCAAGGCGCGCTGTGGTGAAGGATAAAGCCGCGCCGCCCAGGCCATGCCGGCGGCGAGCAATACCGCCAGCAGCGCCGTGATCCCAGCCAAAACCAGGGAATTGCGCGCATAAGGCCAATAGCGCGCCGGTTCGAAAGGATCCCCCGCCACCACCATCAGCCAGAATAACGCTGCGGCGGGGATCACAAACCCAATCAGCAACGGCAAGCCACACGCCAAAAGCGCCGCGATTTCCTGCCACGCGCGCAGGCGCACCGGACGCAATGCGGGGTGGCGCGTCGTGGTCGCGTGAAAGCGCCGCCCGCCCCGGGAAAAGCGTTCAAGCGCCAGCAAAAGCCCAACACAGCCAAGCAAAGCCACCGATAATTGCGCCGCCGCGGGGCGGTTATCCATGCCGAACCAGGCCTCATAAATGCCGGTGGTGAAACTGCGCACCGCGAAATGCTGCACCGTGCCGAAATCGGCCAGGGTTTCCATAAGCACAAGCGCAATCCCCGCCGCCAAGGCCGGGCGCGCCAAGGGCAAAGCGACATGCAGAAAACTGCGCGCAAGCCCATGGCCCAAGGTGCGGGACGCTTCAATCAGGCACACGCTTTGCTGCAAAAATGCCGCGCGGCAAAGCATGTAGACGTAAGGATAAAGCACCATGGCGAGCATGACAGCCGCCCCCGGCAGGCTGCGTATTTCCGGGAACCAGTATTGCCCATAGGAAAGCCCTGTCAGGTCGCGCAGCGCGCCCTGCACCGGCCCGGCCACATCCAGAAGCCATGTATAGACATAGCCGCAGAGATAAGCGGGCATGGCGATGGGCAGCAGCAAGGCAATTTCCAGAAAACGCCGCCCGCGAAAATCACAGGCCACCACCAACCACGCCGCCACCGCCCCGGCACTACCCGCCAGGATCGCCACCAAAAGGCCAAGCATCACCGAATTGGCCAGCATCCCAGGCAGGGTGGTGGCCATGATATGGCGCCAAACCTCCCCCCCCGGTGCGGCGGCGGTCACCAGCACAGCCAGGATCGGCATGGCTATGGCAAGGGCCACCAGCAAGGATCCCCAAGCCCAGATCGGGCTTCGGTGGCGGCGCGGGGCGGGAACAGTGATGTTGGCGGTATCACTCGGCATTGCCCCCTCACCTATCACGGCCAGCCCCTTGGGGCGAGGCTCAGCGCCTGGTCATGGGTGGCGTGGTCGGCGCCGGTTGAAAGCCCTCAATGGTCCAGTAATAGGCCGCCGCGCTGGCGCGCAGGCTGCCGATGCGCGGCGCGCTCAAATCCAGGATTTCCACAATCACCGATGTCCACATGGCAATGAGCAGCAGGGACAACAGGCGCAAGGCAAGGCCGCGCAAGGCCAATTGATAGCCAAGCGCCCCAATGCTCAACACCGTGATGCCCAACAGCAGCCACACCATTTGCGGCGGCATGGTCAGGCTGAAGGCAAAGCGTTCCGCCGTTGATCGGTCAAACACCTCATTCGTTGCCGACATCAGGCCGGCCGCGATCGGGTCTGGCCGCTCACGCAGGATCGCGGTCACATGCTCCCAGATCTGCCCCTGCAATTGGGCGGTACGCTCATTGATGGCGGCCACCACGGCGCGATCCGGCGGGGCTTCAATGAAGGCAACCCGGTTGCGCGCGTAATCATGGAACAAGGCGGCCAGTTCCGGGCTGCGCGCATGCCCAATCGCCTGGCTGCGCAGCCAGGCCGTACCAATGGCATTGGCTTCCATGAGCGTGCCCTGGCGGCGTTCTTCAAATCGGGTTGACGCGAAGGACAAGGTCAAGGCGAGCACAAAGGCCAGCAGCCCCAGCATGCCGCCAACAACCACGCCAACGCCTTCCGACGGGGCCTGGCCACCCGCCGCATGGCGCCGGCCCAACCATGCCCCGGCTTCCCGCGCCACGGCCTGCACCAGAAACAACAGCAGCCAGAAGGCAAAAATGCCGAAGCTGATGATTTCAACGAGAATGGCCATGATGGCTCCGCACGAAATTGTTACGGAACCATTCTAACCAATCCTGCCCCGCCGCGTCAGGCTACCTCATGCGGTCGTGTAGACCGGCGTCTCGCCGCAACGCGGCCAGACGCTAGCCCTGCAAAAAATCAAATCCTGCCAGGGCGTGAACTTGGGCGATGGCTTCAAGTTCCGCCACCGAAACCCATTCATCCGCGCCGCCCATATTATGCGGCGTCGGGCCATAGACCACAGTGGGCAGGCCCGCCATGCGAAACCAGCGCGCATCCGAACCACCAACGCGCATATTCACCGCCACCGCTTCGCCCAGCACTTCTTCGGCAGCGCGATGCACATCGCGCACCAGTGGCGCCGCCGGGTCTGTGTGATTGGGTTCAAAACAGCGCAGCACCCGCCACGCAATACCGGGCAGATGGTCCAGCGCCGCATGCAGCGCGGCCAGCAGGCGTTCAGCCGGCATCCCAACCGGCAGGCGAATATCGCAAGCGGCGCTTGCATTTGCCGGCACCAGATTGGGCGAAGCGCCGCCCAGAATGCGGCCAATATTCACGGTGACGCTGCCAAGAACATCAGCCTCACCACTGCCTGAAAGCGGTTCACTGATGCCGCGTGCCGCCGCAATGGCAGCCGTGACGGAAGCGGGCGCATCCGGTTGCAGAGCGCGCAGCGCGCTTACCGCATCCAACGCAACGCGCAGCCGATCAATGGCATTATCGCCCAGATGCACATGGGCGCCGTGGGAAGCGCGCCCGGTCGCTTCAATCTCGATCCAGATGAAGCCCTTTTCGCCAAAGCGCAGCACATGCGGGCTGCCCGCATCACCAATGATCACGCCATCAGCCTGCGCCAGGCCCGGCACCTTATCCAATAACCATTTGGTGCCGAGCGGCCCCATGCTTTCCTCATCGCCCGCGAGGGTCAGCACAACCTCCCCCCGCCATGCCGTGCGATGTTGCGCCAATAGGGCGAAAGCCAGCATGGAAGCGGCAATGCCGCCCTTCATATCCGCCACCCCGCGCCCATAAAGCCGGCCATCACGCACCAAGCCGCCCAAGGGTGGCACTGTCCAGGGCAGGGCTTCATTCACCGGATAGGTATCCAGATGGCCATTATACACCAGCAATCGGCCCGGCGCCGCGCCGCTGATACGCGCCACCAGATTGGTGACTTGCGCATCCGTATCATGCAGGGAAAGCCTTGCCTCCGGCGCCAAAACGCGGAGCATGGCGGCCGCTTCTCGCGCGACATCACGTACATCCCCCGGTGGATTGGGTGAGGCGATGGCGGTCAGGCGCTGCGTCAAGGCCGCCACTTCCGGCGCATGACGCGCCGCAGCCGCGGCGAAATCCTTGCGCGCGCTCATGGTGCGAGAAAGGCGCGCAGGCGCGCTTCCACGGCGGCGATATGCGCGAGCCCATTCAAATGCCCCAACGGACCTTCAACTTCAGCGACGCTGACCGGCCGACCAAGGCGCTGCAATAGCCCCACCATCTCTCTCACCCCTTCAATCGGAAATACCCGGTCGTTTGGCGCCGGCACCACCAGCCATTGCGCAGCGCTGCGCCGGAAGGCTTCTTCCGTTGTTGCATATTCATTCAAGAACAATTGGCTCGCCCGCGTCAGATAAATGAAGGAATTGGCGTCCGAGGTCCGGGCGCGGGCCAGGGCAGCATCATCCAACCATTTTTCGATGGCGAAGCGGTCATGCACATTGCGCGCCGTATCCTGGCCCTGCGCCGCGCCACGGCCAAAACTGGCGGCCCATTGCCGATCCCGCGCATGCAGAGAGACAATGCGAAACGCCTCCGTCAGGCCACGCAAAGGGGGCTGCCGCCCAGCGCCATAATAATCGCCATTATTCCAATTGGGATCGAGCCTGATGGGCGCTTCCCACACATCCATCCAGGCAATCAGCCAGGGATCCATATCATGGCCGATCACGGGCATGACGCGCGCGACCATCTCAGGATAGGCAGCCGCCCATTCCATGGCCTGCAAGGCCCCCATGGAAGCGCCCGCCACCAATTGCAGCCGCTTGACGCCCAAATGATCCAGCAGGCGTTTTTGCACTTCCACGAAATCGCGAATGGAAACGACCGGAAAGCTCATGCCATAGGGGCGGCCGGTATCGGGGTTCAAGGTGGCGGGCCCGGTGGTGACGGTTTGCGCATCCGGCACATTCAGATTGGCCAAGGTGTCGCTGCTGATGACAAAAAAACGATCCGTATCGATCGCCTTCCCCGGGCCGATGATGGCATCCCAATACCCCGGCGCGCCGCCCGCTGTCAGGCGGCCAAAGGCATGGCTATTGCCGCTGAAGAAATGCGTAATCAGCACGGCATTATCACCCGCGGCATTCAACTGCCCCATGGTCTGGTAGCCGATCCGGGTTGAGCGAATTTCCGCCCCGCCACGCGTCCGGTAGCTGCCGGCCTCAAAAACCTGTTTCTGAATGACATCCTGGGCCTGGGCCTGGGCCGGGCCAAGGGCGGCCAAAGCGAGGATCAGGGCAGCAAAAAGGACGCGACGCGACAGCATGGGCAGGGCTTCTCCTTCCCCGGCAAACTGGCCGAGGACCCGGGCAGGATCATGGCATTACCCTGCTTGTGGCGCGCCAGACTGGCAAGCGATGAAAGAAATCTTGCATTTCACGCCATGACCGACCTATCCGCCCTTATTGAGGGCGTTGCGGTTGCCATGGGGCAGACCACCGCCCCCGGAGACAGCCCATGCGCATAGATGCCATCCCCATCGGCAAAGACCCCCCCAATGATGTCAATGTCATCATCGAGGTGCCGATTGGCGGGGAGCCGATCAAATACGAAATGGACAAGGCGGCGGGGACGCTCTTTGTCGATCGCTTCCTGCATACCCCCATGCGCTACCCGGGCAATTACGGCTTCGTGCCCCATACGCTATCCGAAGATGGGGACCCGATTGACGTGCTGGTGGCCAATACGCGCCCGATCGTGCCGGGGGCGGTGCTGAATGTCCGCCCGGTGGGCGTGATGAAAATGGAGGATGATGGCGGTGGGGATGAAAAAATCATCGCCGTGCCGTCCACCAAGCTGACCCAGCGCTATGTCCATGTGCAGAACCATACGGATCTGCCCCAGATCACCATTGAGCAGATCCAGCATTTTTTCGAGCATTACAAGGATCTGGAACCCGGCAAATGGGTCAAGTTCATCGGCTGGGGCGACGCCGAGGAAGCCCGCCGATTGATCCGGGAAGCCATCGAACGGGCCAAAACCGCCTGAAAGACGCCTAAAAAGGGCAGGTTTTGCCAGGGAACCGGCCCGGGCCGGTTGCGCCTATGGCCTTGCCCTTCTAAGGAAGCCCCCCATCAAGACCGGCGTGGATGCCCCGCGCCGGTTCTCATGCCGCTGCGCGGCGGCCCGTTCCGCGCCACGAAGGGGGAGTCTAAGCCTTGCTGACCTTATCGCTGATCCTGGTGATCGCGCTTGGGGCGTTGTCTATCGCCTACGGCGCCATCACGGCCAAGGATGTGCTTTCACGTGATCCCGGTACGCCGCGGATGCAGGAAATCGCCACCGCTATTCAGGAAGGCGCTTCCGCCTATCTGAAGCGTCAATACGGCACCATCGCCATTGTGGGCGTGGTGCTTTTCGTGCTGGTCGCCTGGCGCCTTGGCCTGACGGTGGCCGTTGGCTTCGCCATTGGCGCGGTGCTGTCCGGTGTTGCCGGCTTCATCGGCATGAATGTGTCGGTGCGCGCCAATCTCCGCACCGCGCAGGCGGCGACGCAGTCGCTGGCCGCTGGCCTGGATGTCGCCTTCAAATCAGGTGCCATCACCGGCATGCTGGTGGCGGGCCTCGCGCTGCTTGGCGTCGCGGTCTATTTCTTCCTGCTCACCTCGATTGGTGGCTTTGCCCCCAATAGCCGCATGGTGATCGATGCGCTGGTGGCGCTCGGCTTCGGCGCTTCGCTGATTTCGATCTTCGCCCGCCTTGGCGGCGGCATCTTCACCAAGGGCGCCGATGTCGGTGGCGACATGGTGGGCAAGGTGGAAGCCGGCATCCCTGAGGATGACCCCCGCAACCCCGCGACCATCGCCGATAACGTGGGCGACAATGTCGGCGATTGCGCCGGTATGGCCGCTGACCTGTTCGAAACCTATGCGGTGACCATGGTTGCTACCATGGTGCTGGCGGCGATCGCCTTTGCCGATCCCACCACCCGCGTGCAGGGCATGATCTATCCGCTGGCGATTGGTGCGGTCTGTGTCGTGACATCGATCATCGGCACCTATTTCGTGAAGCTGCCCGCGAATAATTCCATCATGGGCGCGATGTATCGCGGCTTCATCGTCACCGGCGTGCTGTCGCTCCTGGCGCTGCTGCCCTTGACCTATTTCGTCTTCGGCTTCGACAAAATGACCGCGGCGGGTGCTACCTTCACCTCCATGGATCTGTTCGCCTGCGGCGTGGTGGGTCTTGCCGTCACGGGCCTGATCGTCTGGATCACCGAATACTACACCGGCACCGGGTTCCGCCCGGTGAAGGCGATTGCCGAAAGCTCGGTCACGGGTCACGGCACCAATGTGATCCGCGGTCTTGCGGTTTCCATGGAAAGCACCGCCATTCCCGCGCTGATCATCATCGCGGGCGTGTTGATCACCTATGCGCTGGCGGGGCTTTACGGCATCGCCATTGCAGTGACGACCATGCTGGCCTTGGCTGGTGTGGTGGTGGCGCTGGATGCCTTCGGCCCGGTCACGGATAACGCGGGCGGCATTGCCGAAATGGCCGGCCTGCCCAAGGAAATCCGTCAGACCACCGATGCGCTGGACGCCGTTGGCAATACGACCAAGGCGGTCACCAAGGGCTATGCCATTGGTTCGGCCGGTCTTGGCGCGCTGGTGCTGTTTGCGGCCTACACGCAGGATCTGAACTACTTCGTGCAGAACGCGACGCAGTACCCGTATTTCCAGGGCGTTGGTAACCTGACCTTCTCGCTCTCCAGCCCCTATGTTGTGGTTGGCCTGCTGTTCGGCGGCTTGCTGCCGTATCTGTTCGGCGGCATGGCGATGACGGCGGTTGGCCGTGCGGCCATGAGCGTGGTGGAAGAAGTGCGCCGCCAATTCAAGGAAAAGCCGGGCATCATGCAGGGTACCGACAAGCCGGATTACGGCCGTGCGGTGGATATGCTGACCATCGCGGCGATCAAGGAAATGATCATCCCGTCGCTGCTGCCGGTGCTGTCACCGTTGGTGGTGTATTTCGGCATCAACGCCATTGCCGGCAAGGCTGCGGCCTTCGAAGCACTCGGCGCGATGCTGCTTGGCGTGATCGTGACCGGCTTCTTCGTTGCGGTTTCCATGACCACCGGTGGTGGCGCTTGGGACAATGCGAAGAAGTACATCGAAGACGGCCATCATGGCGGCAAGGGTTCTGAAGCCCATAAGGCAGCCGTGACCGGCGATACCGTTGGCGACCCGTACAAGGATACGGCGGGCCCGGCGGTGAACCCGATGATCAAGATCACCAACATCGTGGCATTGCTGCTGCTGGCGATGCTGGCGCACAGCTAAGGGTTCGCCCCTTAACGACAGAAAAGCCGGCAAGGGCAACCTTGCCGGCTTTTTTCATGCCCGGATCGCGCCATGGGCTTCCCGCAAGCGATCTGCGGGAGAATACTCGCCCCACCAAACAATAAGGAAACGCCATGAGCAATATTCACATCCTGGCCCGTGGGCTGGGATTTCCCGAAGGCCCGGTCGCCTTGGCCGATGGGTCCATCATCCTGACCGAAATCAATGGCGGTTGGATCACGCATATTGCCGCTGATGGTACCATCACACGGCTTGGGCAGCCTGGCGGCGGGCCCAATGGCCTCGCCTTCGGGCCGGATGGGGCGCTCTACCTCTGCAATAATGGCGGCAATCGTTATGTGCCTGGGCATTTCATGGGCATGGGCCCGTCAGATGATTACGTGACCGGTTCCATCGAACGGGTGGACCCAAAAACCGGCGCGCGCAAAGTGCTCTATACGGAATGCAACGGCCATAAGCTTTCCGCGCCGAATGATCTGGTTTTTGACCGCCATGGCGGTTTCTATTTCACCGATCTTGGCAAGCGTTACCCGCATTCGCGCGATCATGGCGGGCTTTATTATGCGCTGCCCGATGGGTCTTCCATCAAGGAAATCGCCTACCCGATCTTGAGCGCGAATGGCGTTGGCCTGTCACCGGATGAAAAGACGGTTTATGTCGCCGATACCGAAATGGCGCGGCTTTGGGCTTTTGATATCGAAAGCCCGGGCGTTTTGAAAAAACTGCCCTTCCCATCCCCGCATGGCGGGCGTTCCTTGGGCGCGGTGCCGGAATTCTCCCGCTTCGACAGCTTGGCGGTTTTGGCTTCCGGCAAAATTGCTGTCGCTACGCTGGTGACTGGGCAAATCACCGTCTTCTCACCCGAGGGCGGCATTCTGGAGCAGGTCGCGATGCCCTGCACCCACCCGACCAATATCTGCTTCGGCGGCGCGGATATGCGCCAGGCCAGCATCACGCTGTCCGGCATTGGGGAATTGGGCGTGATGCAATGGTCTGAACCAGGGCTCCGCCTGAACTTCCAGCCCTGACGCAAGGGGGCGCCGCGCCCCCTTTTGTTTGGCGGGGTCCGGGGTAACACTGTTACCCCAGCGGGGTTTGGGGCAGCGCCCCAAGAACCCCCGCTTTACCTTCCGCGCGTGCCGGGCCAGCCTGCGCCCATGAGCATCGCCGCCGCCATCATCCCCGTCACGCCCTTTCAGCAAAACTGTGCCCTGATCTGGGATCAGGACACCAAGCGCGGGGTTGTTATCGACCCGGGCGGTGATGTGGCGCAGATCGAAGCCGCTATTGCCGAAACCGGCATCACCATCGACCGCATTCTGCTGACCCATGGCCATATGGACCATGCGGGTGGCGCGGCGGAATTGGCGGAGCGCCTGGGCAATCCCCCCATCGAAGGCCCACACCCGGCGGATGGGTTTCTGCTGGAAGGCCTGGAAGCGCAGGGTGCCAAATACGGCCTGCAATGCCGCCCCGTGACGCCCACGCGCTGGCTTGATGAGGGGGATCAGGTGGATATCGCGGGTATCGCCTTTGATGTGCTGCATTGCCCGGGCCATACGCCCGGCCATGTCGTGTTCATCAATGCGGCCATGGGCATCGCCTTTGTCGGCGATGTTTTGTTCCAAGGTTCCATCGGGCGCACGGATTTTCCCTATGGCGATACAGCAGCGCTGATCAACGCGATCAAGACCAAGCTTTTTCCGCTGGGCGATCACATCCAATTCCTGTGCGGCCATGGGCCGGCTTCGAATTTCGGTGCGGAGCGGGCGAATAACCCCTTTGTCGGAGAGAACGCGTCATGAGCCCCATCATTCAGATCGATACGCCGCCCTTGCCGGTTACCAAGCCGGAATTGGTAGGCATGTCGCCGGCGCGGCTCGCGCGTATTCGCCCGGCCATGCAGCGCGAGATCGATGCTGGCCGCCTGCCCGGCTGCGTGGTGGCGATCGCGCGTGATGGCAAGCTGGTCCATTTTGAGGCGATCGGCGCACGGGATCCCGCGACGCAGGCGCCCATGCAGGGTGACACGATTTTTTCCATCGCATCCATGACCAAGCCGGTCACTGGCGTGGTCGCGCTGTCCCTGGTGGAGGAAGGGCGCCTATTGGTGACGGACCCTGTAGGGGCCTGGTTGCCGCCCTTGATGCAGATGCAGGTCGCCAAGCCAACCCCCGCCATGCTGGCCGGTGATGGCCCGGTGGAAACGGAAGCCGCACGACGCCCAATGACGGTGCAGGACGCCATGCGCCACACCACTGGCCTGGTTTATGGCGGCCGCGCAGGATCGGCGGTGCATGCCATGATGCCGCCGGGGTCGTTTTGGCTGGCGGAAAATCTGGATATTGAAGGCTTCGCGCAGACCCTGGCCGGGCTGCCGCTGCGCCACCACCCGGGCACGGTGTGGGAATATGGCTTTTCCACTGATGTGCTGGGCGGTGTTGCCGAACGCGCCGGCGGGGCCGGGCTTGGCACGCTGATGCGGGACAGAGTCTTTGGACCGCTTGGCATGGCCGAAACGGGCTATGTCCTGCCCCAGGAAAAGCTGGCGCGGTTTGCGGTACCTTTTGCCAAAGACCCCCTCACGGGTGCACCACAAGAAGTGGCAGCCCCGCTGCGCCAACCCAAAATGGAACCGGGCGGGGCTGGTTTGGTTTCAACCGCGGCCGATTACCTGCGCTTTGCCGAAATGCTGCGTGCCGGCGGCACGCTGGATGGCGTCAGGGTATTGGCGCCCAGCACCGTGAAATGGATGGCATCCGATCATCTGCACGGGATCGAAAACAATGTTGCCGCCATGGATGCCGCGCTGGATGGCTATGGCTTTGGCCTGACCGTCGCGGTGCGTACCAAAGCGGGCGGGTCCGGCTTCATGGGCGCGCCGGGGGCATTTGGCTGGTCCGGGGTTTGGGGCACGTATTTCTGGGCGGATCCGGTCGAAAGGCTGTCAGTTGTTTTCATGGCCCATGCGCCAGGTGATTTGCGCCAGCGTTATCGCCGCCTGATCAATATGTTGAGCTATCAGGCGATTGAAGCCTGAAGCACCCGGACGCGATACGCCTTTCCTTTGGCGACGCCCCCCCATGCCGAGCATTGCGCATGACAATGCCGGCATGGCTGCCCTAGCTGCTCCTCCGCCCGCCCTGAGTCAGCTTAAAACTAAGCGATCCATGACAGCCACCCGATTTGGGTAGCAGGACAGCCAAGACACATCGACGACCGCGTATCATAAATTCTCAACATGTCGTTTATTTTAATATCAATAGGCACCGATCAGGATTAACTTGGACAGGACAAATTTTGTTAATAAACGCTTTATATTGGAAACAATAATGATGCTCAAAAAATCGCTCACCGCCCTTCTTGTGCTTCAATTATATTTGGCACCGGCCGCTGATGCGCAGGAAGCATCCGGCAGTGGATTATGGCAGCGCTTTTCGGTCACAACGCAAGAAATGCTGCAGGGCTATGTTTGGGCACCGCTGCGCGATATGTCCCAGGCGCTATTCAGCGCTGAAAAAAGCTTCTCGGATCACGTTAGTGCCTTTGTACAGACGATGCGAACGGATATGGCGCGTATCGAACGGCTCGCGGCACGGGCGGGCTATCGGCTTTCCACCATTACCATGAATCCCGGCATTATTCCGGCGATTTCAATGACATTCAGCTTTTCCGAAAAAATAACTGCGGCAGATGCCGAAACGCTTCGGGCGGAATTATCATCCCTTTCCGGCGTTTCCGGCGTCCTGGAACGGGGCATTATTCTTGGTCTGCTCGATCTTGAAACCAAGGTTCAGCCCATCAAGCCCGATGGTTTTCGCATTTCAGAGGTGGAAATGGCCCTGGTTGCGATTTTTCCCGAAATATCCGTCAGCTTCACGCGTGAATAGGCAGCAACAGGCTGTTTTTTTCGATCAATCAAGTCTTTGGTACCCTATCGGCATTCAGCTTCTCACGAGCGACACTCCTCATGATGATGATCACCGCCCCACAAAACATGCCCCAATGTGCACGCCTGCTTAAAATCCTATGCGCAGGTGCAGTAGTGGGCGCGATAGCGGCCAAGCCAGTGCGCAGTGAAGAAGCGTGTGAAGCCGGCCAGGCGCTCAGTACGGGTCTATGTGCGGCTGCGCAGATTACTGTGGATACGATCGGTAATCTGCGCGGCGGTGTTCGTTCCGGCGCGGCCGCCATAGGGCAGGCGAAGCTTGGCTTGCAAGCGGATCTCGAAAAAAGCGCTGGGCTTGTCGGTTGGACGGCGCAGATTTCAGGCTTTGGCATTTACGGGCGCCAGCCAACCCCCACCTTGCTGGGCAGCCTGGCCCCGGTGAGCAATATCGAAGCCCAGCCGTCCGTGCGGCTTTTTGAAGCCTGGGCGGAACGTAAGCTTGGGGATTGGGGC
>JACCED011488110.1_pt1 | contig 19334 bp, 16 predicted proteins | sample 7455021 | NCBI WGS metagenome assembly JACCED01 (sample SAMN15323456, study PRJNA562643) | freshwater metagenome | isolation source: river surface water | place: USA:Blue River Watershed | collected 2017-08-19 | reverse complement strand
TGTAAAGAACTTGGTACTTGAGAAAGTTCTATTTCAGACTGAAAGAGAATATGAGGAAATAGGAGCGCTTCTGTTCAAATCAGGAGTGAATGCGTGGGTGAACCATCCTCGTCGATTATTTCCGCGCTACAAAGAGCTCAAGATTCTGTTATCCGAACAAGGTCCTATGACATATGAAGTTCGTGGTAGTTCTTGGGGGCTAGCCTGTAACGGTCTGCATTTCCTGGATCTCCTGGCGTTTCTCAGCGGAAGTGATGAGTTGGTGCTTTCGACGTCAGGTTTAGACAATCGCATCATAAAGAGCAAGAGAAGCGGCTTTCTTGAGGTGAATGGCTATTTGACTGGCACCATCGGAAATAGCAGTTTCTCCCTACATTGCAATGATTCAGGCGGCAGGCTTGAAATTCGAATTGATGTGGGAGACACCCATGTATTTATAGATGAGTTAGCTGGAACTATACATACTGAAAATATAAAGAACGCCCCTTCGATTGAAGGGAAAATAATTTACTACCAAAGTGAATTAACCGGCACTTTAGCTGAAGAAATATTAAAGAGTGGGTCTTGTGAACTCCCCTCATTCGTAGAATCTGCAAAGCTTCACCTTCCGTACATCAGGGCATTGCGAAGTCATATAAACAGCTTTGACTCTACTTATCACATTGGTTGCCCAATAACATAAGGTGAATTGAAATCAATAAGAATGTTCTAGTAGTAGGAACGGGCCAGATGGCCATTGACTACGCAAAGGTACTGAAGTCGATTGGTATCGATTTTCAAGTTGTTGGTCGTGGTTCTGCATCTGCCGAAGCATTTACAAGAGCTACTTCCTGCGAAGTTGTTGAAGGGGGCATTCGCAAATACATTGATCGGGAATCTCAGCCACCGGGCTATGCCATTGTAGCCGTAGGTGTAGAAAGTTTATGTGATGTGACGACGCAACTGCTCAAGTGGGGTGTGAAGTACATATTAGTAGAAAAGCCTGCCGGCCTAACGAAAGCTGAGATTGCAGGAGTAAATCTACTGTCAGCCGAGAGAAATGCAAAGGTATTTGTTGCCTATAACAGACGCTTTTACTCCTCAGTAATCAGTGCTCAGGAAATTATTGAGGCGGACGGAGGCGTGATTTCGTTTAGTTTCGAGTTCACAGAGTGGTCACATGTAATTGAGACGATAAAAAAAGCACCTGGTGTAAAGGAGAAGTGGGTTCTTGCCAATTCCAGTCATGTAATCGATTTGGCATTCTATCTTGGAGGGAGGCCGAAGGTTCTGAGCCCGCTAACCTCGGGGGGGCTGTCTTGGCACCCGGCGGCTTCAAGATTTTGTGGGGCTGGGGTTAGTGAGAAGGGGGCTCTATTCAGCTATCACGCAAATTGGGAGAGTGCGGGCACTTGGCGGCTGGAGATCTCCACGAGATCCAGACGTCTACTTTTTCACCCACTTGAGACTCTCAAAGTCCAGAAAAAAGGTAGCACTGCAATCGAAAATATTGATTGCCTTTCCGAGCTTGATAAGTCGTATAAGCCTGGATTGTATTTGCAAGTTGAAAGCTTTCTGTCAGGAGATAATGCCAAGCTTTGCTCGATTTCGGAACATGCAATTATTATCGATAGGTACTACGAGATTGCTGGCTACTAGGTGGCTAGGATAGATCTAACTCCGTTTGAGTGTATACAGTACCAGAACGCATGATTTTCTTCCTCATTAACAACTCTTATCAACTTTATGATGCAAAGTTGCACGTATCCTTAGCTCAGAGCAAGTGCAAGAGAGCGAGTATAATTTTAATAAGGCATTCGATTTCGGACCCTGACTACTCAAGCTTTGAGAATGTAATCGAATTTCCGCGCTTTAGTTACAAGAATCCCATCAAGTCATTGCTTTTGTCACGTTCAATAAGGAAGCTGGTACAGCGCGACATAGTCCCTACCGAGAACGACGTACTCTTTCTGTATACGGAACACGATCCGTTTAATCAGCTAGTAGCCATTCTTTTCAAGATGAAAGGTGCAAAGGTGTACTTGGTCGAGGATGGCGGCTTTGCATCCTATGTCCCGCTTTGCTCTGATATATGCGAAAGACTTAGTTTGAAGGAGAAACTGAAAGAGATAACAATGAGAGCGTTGCCCGAATTGCGGCGTTCCAGGTTCTTAAAGACAAATGGTGTTCTTTTTCCCCAAATGAACGAGCAATTCTTGGATGGAGTCTGTCTTTATAGAAAGGCTAATCTTCACAGGAAAATAAATTCTGTTCTAGTTAGAAGGCCCAGCTGTAAAAAAATTGCAAAGGCAAGCGGAACAATACTCTTCCTTAATGAGAAAATTTATGGGCTATATCAAAGTGAAGAGAGCTATTTGCATTACTTGGATTTAATTCTTCACGAGCTTTGCGAGCGTTTCGACAAAGTCTATTTTAAATTTCATCCGCGCGAAACCGATACTCAGATTCAGAGAATCTGCAAGATAGTCCTTAGCAAATACCCAATGATTCAAGAAATATCTGAGAGAAGGGCAATAGAGGAGCTGGTAGATGTATACAGACCTTCGGTCGTAGCATCCTATTTCTCCGCTGCTCTCCTGAATCTTTTGGACTATGGTGTCGAACCACTATTTGTCTATCCATTTGTGCCGAATTTGGCCGAGCAACCTGCGTTCAAGATTGTGACGATGTTGCTGACAAATTGGGGTTACAAATTTCCAAGTAATATTTCAGATATCGCGCCTGGCTTTGAGTCTGGACTTTCTTATCTTGAAAGAGAAAATTGTTACCAAGGGCTATTGGATCTTTGCCCTCGCTAGCCGATTTGATCCTTTTTTCGTTCCAAAGAAGCCTAAAATATTTTATATGCGGAAGTAGTAATTCAATGCTGCTAATTCATCAAAGAAAATCAGCGGGAACTAGTTTGATGCATACGCTAGCTAGTCATTTCAACCTGGCGATCGTAGTGCCGGCTTTTGATTTAAGTTCCAAACGCTACTATGAGAATCTCGAGAGGATTGCATATTCTAAAGACACAATCTGCAGCGTACATTTGCACCCGACTAAGCGATCTTATGAATGGGTTAGGAGTCTCACTTGCCCACTCGTGATTCTTTTGCGAGAGCCGGAAAGCGCATACCAAGCTCTTACGCGGCACGTGGGAGTTGATAGTGGCGGCTGGAAAGGGGCATACAACGGTGCGTATTTCTTTAAGGATGCGAAATTCGTTTGTCAAAACTTCTCAATCAACTATCTAGCTCTTCATGGGCATCAGCAGGTATACATTGCTACGTACGAAAGATTGATGTCAGAACCAGAGAAGGAACTCAATCGAATTAGCACACATTATTTCCCTAATTCTAAATGTGAAGGACCAACAAGCCTCATGTCAGAGCGAGTATCGTCTGGGTCTAAAGAAAGGAAAGGAGATCTAGCTTGGGAGCTAAAGTATCTGAAGAACACGAAATCTCAATTGCTATTTATCGACGAGCCTAAGCAGACGAAGCTTGGAGTGGTGCTGCACTTTTTGATGCGCGCATGGTTCTACGTTCTAAGAAAAGTTGGACAAAGGTTGGGATTCAAATAAGCAGACGTGCATTTTAAAGTGAAAAGTGTAGTTTCTCTATTTCGCGATTACCAAGGCTTGGTCACTTATATTACTATGGCTGGCCTTGCAGCATTAATTAACTTTCTGTCCGTTATGCTGCTTATTCGTTGGATGCCGATAGAAGAGTATGGAGTTTTGGCTCTTGCACTGAGCTTGCAAGGCCTACTGACGCCACTTTTGGCCGCGGGTGCGTCCAGGCTTGTAGCAATTAGCTTCAATGACGATAGTGTTGAGAAGTATGCGGAGTTTAAATCAATTTATATTTCGCTATCTTACAGAATATTCTTACTTTCTCTAGTGCTGATTTTTGTGGTATGTGCCTTTCTAGATCTTAGCTATATTTACCTACTAGTCGCCTTCTATGCTTTGTTTAGACATATTATTGCTCTAGAGAGTGTTGAATATGTCATGGAAAGAAGGGCTTTAAAGTTCGGGCTATTCAATATAGGTACGGTCGCCTTCTCTTTGGTTCTCACATACCTAGTATTTATTGTCTTGCCTGCTTCAGCGTTAACTCGTTTAAGCATATTGATTCTTACGGATCTAATTTTTCTGGTAATGCGGTATCGCAGGAAATTTTCACTACTTCTAAGCTTTAATGGGAACAAAGAAGAGGCGATCCGTATTCTTCGATATGGTGCACCTTTGTTGGCGACAAGTCTGCCAGCATGGATTTTTAATGGTGGTGATAAGTTGATTGTCGGGAATATACTGGATAGTTCTCAGTTGGCTATTTACGCTGCAGGATTTTCAATCGGAAGCGTAGTAGTGACCTTCAATAGCTCAATGTCCAATTCCATTCAGCCTGAGATCTATAAGGAGTTAAAGAGTGACAAATTGTCTGCGTTGAGGATAACAAAGTATCACTTGAAGAAATATGGTGTTGTAAGCTTGGTATTTGGTCTATCAATGGCGATTGCATTTAGCGCTCTTAGTGAGTTGATTCTGCCTTCAGAATACATAGCGGCAAAGTACATTGTCTATATATTCTGTGTTTCTTCCTGTATTCGCACTTTTTACGCCGTGATTAGCACGGTGACCGACTATTTCGGATTGAATATATTAAGACTGAAGTCGACAGTTCTTAGTGCAGCTTTTACGGCGATTTTGATGACTGTAACTGTGAATTACTTCGGAATTTCAGGAGCGGCTATATCTATTGGGCTCGGCTATTTGTTAATGGCGGCTTTTTTGTGGATAGGCTTGGCTTCTTTCAGCAAAAGGAACTTCAGCGCTTAGAGCCTGATAACTATTTTCTTCGTTAGCCTCAGATATCACAGTGGAATAAGATGAGTAGTTTAGAGCTAATACCATTGGTTTCATACCCAAAATCAGGCAATACTTGGTTTCGATTCTTTCTTGCAAATGTGTACAAGAGAAATTCGTCTCTTACGGTTGATTTTAGCAATATAAACAAATTTACGTGTACTTCATTCTCTTCTGATTTTTCGCAAATAAAGACGCAACTAGTTGGCAACGCGCCTGTTTTTGTAAAGCAACATGTTAACTACGGAGAAATGACTAACATTGACTTTGAGAAGGCTATTTATATCTATAGAAATGGCTTCGATATGCTCTACTCGTACTGGCATTTCACGGAGGCTAGGTCTCCCGGGCTATTCAAAGATATATACGACTTTGCAGATTGCTATCAGATGTATTGTGGCCATTGGGGAGAGCATCTTGATTCTTGGATGCTAGGTGCAGGCAAATCTGGTAAGCATAAGGTTCACTTTGTGAGCTATGAAGAGATGCTGGCTAATCCATTTTCTACTGCCAGGGCTTGTTTGGAGTTTTTAGGAAATAAGATTTCAGATGCTGAGTTACAGCTCGCTTTGGATCTTTCGAGCAAAGAAAGGATGAAAAGTATGGATGGCAGCCAAAAATTCATGAAGTCAACGACCAAAGACTTTCATTTCGTTCGATCAGGGGTTCTTGGTGAGGGGAAAGAAAGACTTCCAGTCGAATGCATGAATAAATTTATGTCACATCAGAAAAATTATCAATATATGCATGAGCTTGGATACTTAAAAAATGCGGAGAGACAATTCGAGCAGCCGGTTAATTTGAAGGATTCCATTTTGAAGAAAATGTCACTCAAGTATCGTTCTAAAATGTACTCCGTTATTTCCAGATTGCAACGACTAGGAAGCTGAGATTCTACTTTGCGAAGGTTATTAATATTCATTGCTTACATTCTGTTTTGGGACCGAGTTGTCAACGGACTTCTATGGTTGGCTGCTAGAGTCAAGATTCTTCGATATAGCCGAAAAGGGCTGCATCTTAACTTTATAGCCCAAGGCGGATACGATTTTGAGATTATGGGAGACTTATCGAAATTCACGATCGATAAAACCAGTCATATCAAGTCTGGTACGTACATCGAGTGCTCTGGTGGAGTTTCTATTGGCAAGCATTTCCATACTGGTCGGGGGCTAACAATCTACTCGACCAATCACAACTATCATAGTCAGGAGGCCATACCCTATGACAAGACAATAGTACGTAAACCTGTTGTCATTGAGGACTTCGTATGGATTGGCGCGAACGTAACTATTGTTCCTGGAGTGACAATTGGTGAAGGAGCCATAGTGGGAATGGGTGCTGTAGTAACTCGTGATGTGGCCCCCGGCACTATTGTAGGAGGAAATCCTGCTGTAAAAATTGGCGAAAGAGATATGGCTTTATTTGAGAGACTGAAGTTTGAAAAGAAAGTCTTCTAAGGTGCGGAATAGGTTCCAGAAATTGCCAGAGAAGGCTTCCAATCCGACTAGCTAAGCAAGAAGTGAATTGAGGCTTGATGCTTGATCAACTTAATTCTTCTCTGATTGCGTTATAGAACTCAGCCGCTTTCTTGCTTCGGCTCATATTCCGTTGCTGGTCGGGAGATTCCTCTTATAGTGCACTCTATTATTGAATGATATTCGGCTATGTATTTGCGGGAAATTTGCTGTCATTCTCTTTAGAAGAGCACCGCTATTGATAAAACTTGACTAGATTATTTCCAATTTTTAAGTAACTCGGATGATGGTATGCAATTTAATTCTGACTCAACAGATGCTCTAATCTCCTTTGTTAGGAGGATATATGGAGGCGATTTCGTTACTCTTCATCACCCAGTATTCGAGGGAAACGAACGAAAATATCTAGTTGAATGTATCGATTCCAACTACGTTTCCTCTGTAGGCGCAAGAGTTACTGAGTTCGAAAATCAAGTAGCTGAGTTCACAGGTGCTAGCTATGCGGTCGCCACGGTAAACGGGACAGCTGCTCTTCACGTCTCATTGGAGGTGATCGGTGTTCAGCCAGGTGATGAGGTTATCACGCAAGCTTTGACTTTTGTGGCTACTTGCAATGCCACAAGATACTGCGGTGCAACTCCCGTTTTTGTTGACGTCGATCTGGATACTCTCGGAATGAGTCCTGACGCATTGCGACGTTGGTTATTGGAAAATGTAGTCTATAATGGCGAGGCATCCATAAATCAGAGAACGGGAGCTCGTATAGCAGCATGTGTTCCTATGCATACATTTGGGATGCCATGCCGAATTGCACAGATTGTTGAAGTTTGTAACGAGTATGGCATACCCGTCATTGAAGATGCCGCTGAATCTCTCGGCAGCTATATTGGGAGGCGTCATACTGGCACCTATGGCCACATCGGGACGTTTAGCTTCAATGGAAACAAAATTGTCACAACTGGTGGAGGGGGCATGATCGTGACGAACGATAAAGCCCTCGCTGTTCGTGCGAGGCATCTAACAACAACGGCGAAAATTCCACATTCCTATGAATTTGTTCACGACGAAGTCGGTTATAACTACAGGCTACCAAATTTGAACGCCGCATTGGGTTGTGCACAGATGGAAAAACTACCGATTATGCTTGCCGTCAAGGCTGAACTGGCAAGGCGGTATCAATTCTTCTGTGAAGAGCACGGCTTTCATTTCATAGCTCCACGTGACGGCACAACTCCAAACCATTGGCTAAATGCAATTGTACTCGGCGATGCTGAGCATAAAAATCTCTTCCTTAGGTACACGAACTCCAGAGGCATTATGACTCGGCCGGTCTGGCGATTGATGAGCTCCTTGGAGATGTTCAATGGTTGTCAGAACGACGGCCTTGCGAATTCCAAGTGGATCGAGGACCGAGTGGTCAATTTGCCTAGCAGCGTTCCAGACTCGGAGTTGGAAAGGATCAGAGAATGGATGTATTGACACTACTTGGTCGTGAAGTAGCTTTATTGGGCGCAGATATAAGCTCTGTGGAATTGCAATTGTCGGCAATGGTCGCGGAAGCACGGTTCCTTGTCATCGGAGGGGCTGGCTCAATAGGACAAGCAGTTGCCAAAGAGATCTTCAGGAGAAATCCACTCAAGTTGCATGTAGTAGATATAAACGAGAACAACATGGTCGAGCTGGTGCGAGATATTCGTAGCTCGCTAGGATATATCGACGGAGATTTTCGTACATTTGCTGTTGATTGTGGTGGCAGGGAGTTTGAGGCGCTTATTGCGTCACAAGGTCCCTATGACTATGTGTTGAATTTGTCGGCCTTGAAACATGTGCGAAGCGAGGAAGATGCTTTCACCTTGATGCGCATGATTGAGGTGAACATCACCAATACACTCAAGACGATGCGATTGGCAAAGCAACATGGGGCCAAGAAGTATTTTTGTGTCTCCACGGACAAGGCGGCGAATCCAGTCAATATGATGGGCGCGAGCAAACGAATTATGGAAATGTTTTTGATGCGAGAGAGTCTTAGTTTACCTGTCTCAACAGCTCGATTTGCCAATGTTGCCTTCTCGGATGGGTCGTTGCTTCACGGCTTCAATAATCGAATACTTAAGCAGCAGCCTCTTGCAGCACCTAACGATGTGCGTCGTTACTTTGTTACTCCGCAAGAGTCCGGAGAACTTTGCCTGTTGTCTTGCCTGCTTGGGAATAATAGAGATATCTTCTTTCCTAAGTTAAGTGAAGATCTTCACTTGATTACGTTCTCCGATATCGCCAGGCGCTATCTAAGGCTGCGAGGCTTTGAGCCTTATGAATGTGCTAGCGAAGAGGAGGCTCGATCACGTAGTCTCGAATTGATAGCGCAGAAGCAGTGGCCTTGTTACTTTTTCAAAAGCGATACAACGGGCGAAAAGGATATCGAAGAATTCTTTACCAATGCGGAAGATATAGATATGAGCCGGTTCAGAAATCTAGGTGTAATCCGAAATCAAGCAAGATTTGATAACTCAAAACTTGATGAATTCCAGAAAACCATAGAATCATTGCGTGCGCAGCCGACATGGAGCAAGCACGAAATTGTTGCCGCTTTTCAAGCCATGCTGCCAGAGTTTTCTCACCTTGAAACGGGGAAGTATCTGAATTCAAAAATGTAAAGTCAGCATTATGTTTTAGAGTTGGAAAAGGACGATGTCCTCCATTCTCAGTCTTTATGATCCGTACTAGCCCAAAATAAGTTTGATTGATTAACATAACTACACTTCCAAAAATTGCTTTCATTGTTCGAGTTTTATATCCAAGAAACTTTGCTTAATTCTCGAACTTTCCCCAGTACACGAATTCCATCTTCTCTATGAACCGAAGCGATGTAGCAAAAATTGTAGCGATTTCTGCCATTTTTTCGCTGGTAGTTGGCTCGGGTACCTATGGGTTTGGTAGAGACTTTTATGCATCCTATATTAATTCCAATATCTCGTGGGGGAGTACCACTGATCAACTTGGTTGGATGCTGGCGACACTGACCGTTAATGGTATTCATCTAGGTGTGTATATCACTTCGTTTCTCCTTTCCTTCTCCACAGGTCTTGTTGTCTTCAGTTTTTCTGAGGTGAACAGGATTTCAAAGGGCATTTTTCTACTAATTTCTTACGTCGTACTCTTGCACACTTGGCCAATAATAATGTCTACGTCGAATGTAATGCGACAAGGCATAATGATGTCCTTTGTTTTCGTGGCATTATATTTCTACCTTGCTAAAGCTTGGCTTCGCGTGACCATTTTTGCCGCGTTGGCATTCTTCTCTCACAAAAGCGCCGTACTTTTTGTCGGGATAATGCTAATGGTTAGAACTTACGACTATGCAACGCAGCGCTTGAAGTCATATGGATTTCAGCGAATTCTGCTATTTTCAATTCCAATTTTTTCCATTGTTGCTGTTTACCTACTTTTTCCGATATTTTTTGGGAACTATGATAATTCAAGAATTATCGGCAGAGATTTTCGATACTTGTTTCTTTGTATCAATGTCGCCTATGTTCTCTATTTCCTTCTCTTGGATCATAAGAGCCTTGACGTTGTCACCAAGTTTCTATTTTTCTTTAGCATGTTGTCGCCTACTTTTCTTGCTCTTGGCTTTAGCTCTCAGTATGAGAGAATAAATATGGTAATGTTGATTCCCTATATATTAACTTTTTCACGAGTCTTTCCTTCAAGAAATCGAAGTGTCTATCTACTTGCGACGTCTTTGGGTTTGCTTTATTTAACAATATTTGCAGGTATGTATGCGAGTTTAAGGTAGGGACTAGTCTGTATATTTGAATGCCTTCTTTCACAAAGCTAATACATGTGGCTAATTTTTGTAACCTCAACAGAGGGCCTATATTGTTTGGCGAGTTTTCATATCTCGAGAATAATGAGTATATCTGCTTTCGTTACAATTAAAATTATTGAATACTGTCAGTTGGCTTAATTTTTATATTAATCTAAGGGTAATGGAAGAATGAAGAAAGCGCTAATTACCGGCATCACAGGTCAAGATGGCTCCTATTTGGCTGAGTTTCTTTTGGAGAAGGGGTATCAGGTGCATGGGATAAAGAGACGAGCTTCGTTATTCAATACTCAAAGAATTGACCATATATACCAGGATCCGCACGTCGATAATCAACGATTTGAGTTGCACTACGGGGATCTTACGGACTCGTCAAATCTGACAAAAATTCTTCAGGAGGTTCAACCTGATGAAGTTTACAATCTCGGGGCGCAGTCGCATGTCGCAGTTTCGTTCGAGTCTCCGGAGTACACAACGGATGTAGATGCGATGGGTACTCTACGTTTACTGGAGGCGATCAGATTATTGGGGTTGGAAAAGAAGACAAGATTCTACCAAGCGTCTACCTCTGAATTGTACGGTTTAGTTCAGGAATCGCCGCAACGGGAAACGACACCTTTCTATCCGCGGTCTCCATATGCGGTTGCGAAACTGTACGCATATTGGATAACGATCAACTACCGTGAAGCCTATGGGATGTACGCTTGTAACGGAATATTATTCAATCACGAGTCGCCGCGTCGCGGAGAAACCTTTGTTACACGCAAGATCACTCGAGGCCTGTCAAACATCGCGCAGGGTTTGGAGAAGTGCCTCTACTTGGGCAACTTGAATGCATTGCGCGATTGGGGGCACGCCAGAGACTATGTTCGTATGCAGTGGATGATGCTGCAGCAGGAGAGTCCTGAGGACTTTGTCATTGCTACTGGTATGCAGTACTCCGTACGTCAGTTCATTACGTGGTCCGCCCAACAACTCGGAGTGACTCTACAGTTTCTAGGGGAGGGTTTGAACGAAGTGGCAGTCGTTGAAAGTATTTCCGGAGACGATGCGCCGTCGCTGAATGTCGGGGATATCATTGTTCGAATAGACCCTGCATATTTTCGACCTACCGAGGTGGAGACATTGCTTGGAGACCCTCGCAAAGCCAAGGAGAAACTTGGTTGGGAGCCAGTAATTTCTGTTCAAGAGATGTGTGCTGAAATGGTGGCCGAGGATTTGATCGCGGCCAAGCGCCATGCTTTTCTTAAACGGAACGGCTACGATGTGCAAGTTTCAGTCGAGGGTTAAGATGCCAGGAAAAGCAGAAAGGATCTTTGTAGCAGGCCATAAAGGCATGGTTGGTTCCGCTTTAGTACGGAAACTACAATCTATCAAAAATGTATCGATAGTTACGGCTGATAGAAGTGATTTGGATTTAACTAATCAAGTTTCAGTGTTGGAGTTTTTTGCAAGTCAGAGTATTGGTCAAGTGTACTTGGCTGCAGCCAAGGTTGGTGGTATTCATGCAAACAACACCTATCCAGCAGACTTCATTTACGAAAACTTGATGATTGAAGCAAATGTCATAAATGCTGCGCACAGGAGCAATGTGCAGAAACTGTTGTTTCTTGGGTCTTCCTGTATCTATCCAAAATTTGCAAAGCAACCGATGAGTGAAGATACATTGCTTACAGGGACTCTCGAGCCTACAAATGAACCCTATGCTTTAGCAAAAATAGCGGGGATCAAGCTTTGCGAAAGCTATAATCGGCAACACGGGCGAGACTATAGAAGTGTCATGCCAACAAACCTTTATGGACCCCATGACAATTTTCATCCACAGAATAGTCATGTCGTTCCCGCGATGATTCGTCGCTTCCATCAGGCGAAGATACAAGCTGCTACTGAGGTAGTCATTTGGGGCACTGGCAGTCCGAGGCGTGAATTTCTCCATGTAGATGATATGGCAGATGCATGTTTGCATGTGATGAATCTGAATAGGGACACCTATTTAAAGGGCGTCAATCCAATGTTGTCACATGTCAATATTGGTACCGGCAAGGATTGCACTATTCGTGAGCTGGCTGAATTAATTGCTGAAGTTGTTGGCTTTAAAGGAAGTTTGATCTTTGACCATACCAAGGCTGATGGTGCACCGCGTAAGCTACTTGATGTCAGTCGAATGAGCGAACTAGGGTGGCATGCAAAAATCGACTTGTTGGACGGAATTTCTAGTACATACAACTGGTTTCTCAACAACAATTCGGAAATTCGTAATTGAGTTGGGCTTCTTAACTCGAATTTCTAGTCTACGAATATAGATCTAATGCCAGGCTACTTTGTGGCAATCCGCAAGACACGCGCATTGCGCTTTCCAGTACCTATTTCGACAAATTTGAGATCTGCGAGTTTTTAAATTGAAGACTAAAGTTTTGGCTCTTTGCTCTACTTTCAACAGAAAGGAGGTCACACTGCAGTCCCTTAGAAGTTTACTATTCGCCGCCAAGTCTGGTGAGGTAGAGTTGGCAATTTTCGTTGTAGATGATGGTTCTTCTGATGGCACAGTTGAGGCAGTTTCTCAAGAGTTTCCGAGCGTAAAGATTCTGCACAGTAGAAATCTGTATTGGGCCGGTGCAATGAGGTATGGGTTCGAGAATATTGTCGATCGATATGACTTCGACTTTCTTTTTGCATTTAATGATGATGTTAATTTTTTTTATGATTGCTTTGAGAAGTTTGGAAGGTTTGTTGCAGCTGATAAGAGTATATCTGTTGTTGTTGGTGAAACGGTAAGCCGCAATCGAACTTCAAAGACTTACGGGGCTAGAGTACAGAGGTTTCCTTTCTATCCGCTTTCATTTCGATTGATATACCCGCATGAAGACGACAACGCAATTTCAACATTCAATATGAATGCTTTGTTTGTTCGTAAGGACATTTTGAAGAAGTATGGATTTCTCCATAAAGGCTTTATTCATTCTGGGGCTGACTTTGATTATGGTCTTATGCTGAAAAGGAATGGAGTTGAAATATGTAGGCTTGGTGGGCCTGTTGGGATATGTGAGGCGAATGAATCAGGATCAAGAACGGTACTAAGTCCATCTATCAGTCGTCTGAGTTCCGAATTGAGCATAAAGAAGCAGCCATTCCGTCAGCGAGTTATATTCTGTAGAAGGAATGGCGGAATTTTTTGGTTTCTATGGATACTTGTGCCATACATCAGGGCTTTTTTATTTGGTAAACGTCAGGTAAGCGAAAATTGATGACTTCAGTATGCTCAACAGAGAATCTAATTTCTGTAGTAATGCCCGTTCATAACTCCGAACGATTCCTGGAGCAGTCTCTTAAGTCAGTAGTTGCTCAGACATATGCTAATTGGGAACTGATTACTGTTGATGACGCTTCAACTGATGGATCTACAGAAATTGTGAAGAGATACATTCGCTGTGGATACCCTATTCGTCTAATTGAATTGAAGGTCAATGCTGGAGGGGCTGTTGCCCGGAATGCAGCGATAGAAGCTGCGTCAGGAAGATTTATTGCTTTTCTGGACAGCGACGATTTGTGGCTGCCGGATAAACTTGAGAGACAAGTTTCCTTCATGATTGAAAACAACTATCCATTTACTTACTGCTACTACGAAAAAATTAATGAAGATGGGTCTGGAACTGCAAAAATAGTGAAGCCTCCAATCAAGCTTTCGTACACGGATTTACTCAAGTCGAATCAGATCGGATGCCTAGCCGCTATGTATGATACTCGGGTACTTGGCAAGATATACATGCCACTTATTCGAAAAAGACAGGACTATGCGCTTTGGTTGCGAATTCTCAAGAAGATAGATTTTGCACACTGCTATCCAGAGGTACTTGCTTCTTATCGGTTGCGTTCCAATTCAGTTTCAAGCAACAAAATGGAAATGCTCTTGTACAATTGGAGACTTTTTAGGGAGATTGAAGGGTTCTCTATATTGAAGTCTGCCTATTATCTTCTTTGGAACATTTCAAGAAAGGTCTTCTCATGATTCATGTTGTTGGTGGTAGTGGTTTTATCGGAACGAGGCTATGCCAAAGATTGAAATCTATGGGCGAGGAATGTGAATTCTCAATAGTCGATAGAACAAAGAGTGTTGATTTCCCCGATAAGTGCCGAGTTGCTGATGTAAGAAGTTTGGATGAACTTCGTTTGGCGTTGGAGTCTGGGTCCATAATCGTGAATCTTGCGGCAGAGCATAGAGACGATGTAACGCCAAAATCGTTGTATGAAGAAGTCAATGTTGGTGGTGCTAGAAATATTTGCAAAGTCGCAGTAGAGAAAAATATTGAGACTATTGTTTTCACTAGCTCTGTTGCTGTTTATGGTTTTGCGCCACCAGGAACTGACGAATCCGGTGCAATAGCTCCGTTCAATGAATATGGTCGGAGCAAGTATGCAGCTGAAGTGATCTTCAGAGATTGGTTAGCCGGAGCTCCTGAAAGCAGGCGTTTGGTGATTATTAGACCAACCGTTGTATTCGGTGAGCGCAATAGAGGGAATGTTTACAACTTGTTAAAGCAAATTTCCTCACGTATGTTTGTCATGATTGGGTCTGGGCAGAATCGAAAGTCAATGGCATATGTTGAGAATATTGCTGCCTTTATTCAGTTTTCATTGGCATTTCCGCCGGGAATGCACATTTACAACTATGTCGACAAGCCGGACTTTCAAATTTCCCAACTCGTAGCTCATGTCTTTAAGTTACTGGGTAAAAAGCCCGGCAGAGTCGTAGTGCCAGTAAGTGTAGGGTTGCTTGTTGGGCGTATCTTTGATGGGTTATCAGCAATATTGGGTAGGAAATTTGTGGTTAGCCACATTAGAGTTAAGAAATTTTGTGCTGATTCGATGTTTTCAACGAATGTAGCGAGCACCGGATTTTCGCCTCCAGTCAGCCTTTCCGATGCACTAAAGAGAACAGTCGAGTATGAATTTTTGAATAAATCCATTGATGACAATCTCTTTTACTCGGAGTGATCCATGTTATCGATATTGATCATCTTTGGTGACACGGATTAGTAATGAAGATATCAGCGGATCACATCTCACTCACCCACCTCCAACGCCTCGAAGCCGAATCCATCCACATCATGCTCGAGGTTGTAGCGCAAGCGGACAACCCAGTCATGCTGTACTCCATCGGCAAAGACAGCGCCGTGATGTTGCACCTGGCGCGCAAGGCGTTCTACCCAGCACCGCCACCATTTCCGTTGCTGCACGTGGATACGCGCTGGAAGTTTCGTGACATGTACGCCATGCGCGAACGCATGGCGTCCGAGATGGGCATGCAATTGCTGGTGTGGCAGAACCCTGAAGCCATCGCCTTGGGCATCAATCCCTTTGATCACGGCTCGCAGGTGCATACCGACATGTGGAAGACACAGGGACTCAAACAGGCGCTGGACCACTATGGTTTCGACGCAGCCTTTGGTGGTGCGCGCCGTGACGAAGAGAAGAGCAGGGCAAAGGAGCGCATCTTCAGCTTTCGCAGTGCGCAGCATCGCTGGGACCCGAAGAGCCAGCGGCCCGAGCTGTGGCACTTGTACAACGGCCTGAAGCAGAAGGATGAATCGATCCGCGTGTTTCCGTTGTCGAACTGGACAGAGCTGGATATCTGGCAGTACATCCTTCTGGAAGACATCCCCATTGTTCCCCTGTACTTAGCGAAGGAGCGGCCTGTCGTCAATCGCAGTGGCACTCTGATCATGGTTGATGATGAACGTATGCCATTGCACCAAGGCGAGATCCCCATGATCAAGAAAGTGCGCTTTCGCACTCTGGGCTGCTATCCACTTTCAGGCGCGGTGGAGTCGGAGGCCGATACACTGGAAGACATCATTCAGGAAATGCTGCTTACCCGCACGTCCGAGCGCCAGGGGCGCATGATTGATCATGATCAGGCGGCGTCGATGGAAAAGAAGAAACAGGAAGGTTATTTTTGATGGCGCACGTATCAGACCTGATCGCGACAGACATCGCCGAGTACCTGAAGCAGCACGAACGCAAGAGTTTGCTGCGCTTCATCACGTGTGGCTCGGTGGACGACGGCAAGTCCACGCTGATCGGCCACTTGCTGTATCAGTCAAAAATGCTGTTTGACGATCAGCTTGCCGCCATTGAGTCGGATTCCCGCAAATGGGGTACCCAGGGCGGTGACATCGACTTTGCGCTTCTGGTGGATGGTCTGGCAGCGGAGCGAGAGCAGGGCATCACGATTGATGTGGCGTATCGGTTCTTCTCCACGGACAAGCGCAAGTTCATCGTGGCGGACACACCGGGGCACGAACAATACACGCGCAATATGGTGACGGGGGCTTCCACGGCCGATGTCGCCATCATCCTGATTGATGCCCGCAGGGGCGTGTTGACACAGACGCGTCGGCACAGCTATCTCGTCAGCCTGCTCGGAATTCGCAAGGTGGTGCTCGCCATCAACAAAATGGATCTGGAGAATTATTCCCAGGAGCGCTTCAACGAGATTGATGCACAGTATCGTGAATTTGCTGCACAGATTGGACTTCACGATATCACCGCCATTCCATTGTCTGCCCTGAAGGGTGACAACATGACAGAGCCGAGTCCATCTACCCCGTGGTACTCCGGGCCCACGCTCATGCACTTTCTGGAAACCTGCGAACTTGATGAGACACATCTTCAGACGCAGCCATTTCGCATGGCCGTGCAGTGGGTGAATCGACCGGATCTGGATTTCCGCGGCTTTTGCGGCATGGTCGCCAGCGGGCAAGTGCGTCCCGGTGATCGTGTGCGCGTGCAACCCTCCGGCAAGGAAAGCGTCGTGGCGCGACTAGTCGATCTGCATGGCGACAGAGAGGTTGCTGTGGCAGGGCAGACGGCCACATTGACGTTGGCCGACGAGGTCGACATCTCTCGCGGTGACGTCATTTCCGCCGCACATTCACCGGCTGAAACAGCCGATCAGTTCGAATGCAATCTTGTATGGATGGCCGAGGCCCCGATGTTGCCCGGGCGACCCTATCGCATGAAGATCGGCAGCAATCTGGTGAATGCCACCATCACGACGTTGAAGTACAAAGTGAACGTCAATACGCTTGAACATCTTGCGGCCACTGAACTCGGTTTGAATGAGATTGCTTTGTGTAATATCAGCCTGGATCGGGCAGTCCCTTTCGAGGCTTATGAGCTCAATCGTGAATTGGGCGGCTTCATTCTGATTGATCGTCTGACCAACCATACGGTTGGCGCTGGCATGCTGAAATTTGCTCTGCGTCGCTCCCAGAATATCCATCAGCAGCATGTTGAGATCACTGCACAGGCGCGCGCTGCTCAGAAAGGGCAGCGCCCCGTCCTGCTTTGGTTCACGGGACTATCAGGCGCCGGCAAATCGACAATTGCCAATCTTGTCGAGAAGCGGCTCTACGCCTTGGGGCGCCACTCTTACCTGCTGGATGGTGACAATGTCCGCCATGGGTTGAACCGCGACCTTGGTTTTACTGACGCTGACAGGGTTGAGAATATTCGGCGCGTTTCCGAAGTAGCTCGATTGATGACGGATGCTGGCTTGATCGTGCTGACAGCATTCATCTCTCCGTTCCGTGCAGAGCGCGAGCAGGCCAGGCGTTTGGTTGGTGAGGAGAATTTCGTCGAAATATTTGTTGACGCCCCGCTCGGGGTCGCCGAAAGCAGGGACGTGAAAGGGCTCTATAAAAAGGCGCGCAGTGGACAGTTGAAAAATTTCACAGGAATTGATTCTCCCTACGAAGACCCGGAGCAGCCTGCAGTTCACCTGCATACAGAGCGCGAGACTGCCCAGCAGAGTGCTGATCGCGTGATTGATTACTTGTCTCAGCGCGGTTTTATTTGAAACGAGGCGGGTAGTCTATTGATTGAACAGACTCTGGTTGCCATCGTTGTACTCGCCTTGTTGGCCAATTTGCTGTGGGGGCGATTCTCTGTCGCCACGTGCTTCTCGACTTCTGCGTTCAGCCTTTATCTGCTGGGAATCGTTGATTTTGACGTCCTGGCAAGGCAGGCGAGTAACCCTGGCCTGATCGCAGTGGTGCTGCTGGTGCTTGTTTCAGTGGTACTGGACAAAGTGTCATTGCTTGAGCGTTTGACGACGAAGGTCATAGCCGGTTCGTATAGAACTGCACTTGCGAAATTGTTGCTTTTCGTCGGCTTGCAGTCTTCGTTTCTCAACAATACAGCGGTAGTGGCCTCATTGATTGGTCCCTTGCGTGCAGCAGCGAAGGAAAATGCGCGGCGTTTTCTGCTTCCTATGGCATACGCGACAACGCTGGGTGGCGTCATAACACTGATAGGGACGTCGACCAACTTGCTGATCAGTGGATTCGTCACATCCTCGGGCCTGCCGCCACTGGCAATACTCTCTCCGCTTCCACTGGCATTGGTGTTGTTCACCGCAAGCTTCCTTGTATTGCTGGTGTTCTCCCCGCTTCTTCTCTCTCCCGCAAACTTGCCGTCAAGGAAGCCCCAGCCGTACTTCATTGAAGCGGTAATGGATGCGGCATCGCCATTGATAAACAGATCGGTAGAAGAAAATCAGCTGCGCAATCTCTCGGATTTGTTTCTGGTGGAAATCGTGCGTGGTGAGAAATTGATTGCACCTGTGCGACCAGAACAAACAATTCGTGAAGGCGACGTCCTGGTATTCTCTGGTGATGTCACTCGCATGGATCTGCTCGCCAGATTTCCGGGCTTGCGAGTTCGAGAGCACGAGGGGATTCCAGTCGAAAATCTGCTGGAGGTGATGATTGGTCCGGAATCCATGCTTGCCAATCGCAGTATCCGAGAGGTTGATTTCAGAGCCCAGTTCGACGCCGCAGTTGTTGCTGTTCGGCGTCATGGTGAGCAAGTAGCCGGCCAGATAGGAAAGATTCCTTTGCAATCAGGTGACTTGCTTGTCTTGGCTACTGGCCCCGATTTTCACTCTCGCAACAATCTCCAGCGCAATTTCATTCCTGTCTCCCGGCCGATTGTCAGCAAGTTCGTTCAGCCGTGGCAATCACTGCTGGCACTGGGTGGATTCTTGAGTGTTATCTGTCTGGCAGCGATCGGTGTACTTGATCTGATCAAGGGCTTGTTGGTGCTCCTGGCGCTGTTCCTTGTCACCAAAGTCGTGCGCGCATCCGAGTTGCGAAACAATGTTCCCTGGCATTTGATTTTG
>JACCED012177774.1_pt1 | contig 19342 bp, 25 predicted proteins | sample 7455021 | NCBI WGS metagenome assembly JACCED01 (sample SAMN15323456, study PRJNA562643) | freshwater metagenome | isolation source: river surface water | place: USA:Blue River Watershed | collected 2017-08-19 | reverse complement strand
TTGTTATACTGAACAGCAGTAATAACTAATGCAACCAACCAAGGTAACGGTTTAGCCGCAATAGGTTCTAATCCTGCCCACCATGCGGCCATTAATGGTTCTTTCATCAGCATTAACATAGCAACGGCAAACAACACAAACGAACCTACAAATACTGTGTCAGGCCAACGTTGTAGAATCTTGCTGACCATGGTAGCACCAAACAAGATGATTGGCACACTGATTAATAGTCCAGCAATCACTAGCACAAAACTACCATTAGCGGCAGCGGCAATGCCTAAGGCATTGTCTATGCCCATGACAGCATCAGCAACTACAATAGTTCCAATCGCACCCCAGAAGGTATCCTTCGCCTCAATGTTATGTTCGTCGTGATCGAATACTAGTTTCCAACCAATCCATACTAGTGCCGCAGCGCCAATGGCACGTAGGCCTGGAATCATTAGCAAGTATGTTAGCGCCGCAACTGACACAAAGCGAATAGCAATAGCGCCAAAAGTACCCCAAAAGATTGCTCGTTTTCGTAAGTGGTCTGGTAATTTATTAGCGGCCATTCCAATAACAAGAGCGTTATCTCCAGCTAATACAATGTCTATCAATATGATAGCGAGAAATGCCCATAGGGCTTGGAGCGTAAAGAGTTCCATAATTTTTCCTTTAAAAAGTTATGGTCTCGTCTCTTTGTCCAAATACCGGGCTTGTGCCGTGTTGACGATATTTGGAACCTTTTCAGGTTGACTACTCCCCGTGAAGTATTTATAGTAAATACATTAGACATTTTATAAAGGAGATTAACATGTCAAAATAGATTGAATATGCTTGTAAGGACGTAGTGTTCCATTTTAACAAAAAACACTTAGAAGATCAGACCATTCCTATGTGGGTCTTAAAATTTCATGGGGAGACGTTATACGTCAATCATGTAGACTGTACTATTCCTTGGAGCACCAAGGAAACACCAGACAACAGTCATACCAAAGGTAGTATCAAAGTCAAAGATGCATTATTACAAGTTGACGATGAAAACTGCGCTACGCTCTCAGAACTTACCCTAATAGACAAGTTTAGACTTCGTAACCAGAAGTTGGGCATCACACGAATCATGTTCCGCCCAGGTAGCGGCATCCATAAAGGATTGTTAAAAAACGAGTACAAACATAGTCCGTTTAAGACTATCCAAGGACGTTGTTCTAGTACCTTTATCATATGTGATTTGTTAAGCAAGAAAGAAGTCTTGTTAGCTCAAATCAAATATGATGATTGGCGAGAAGTTAAACCAAACGAATCGTATTACACAGAGTACGATAATATTAACGGTGATAACATTAAGGTAGATTATGGACACCCAAGTACACCGTTTGAGTACAGTTGATTGTGTCAACGAACATGCGGTATAAGGCGTTATTATATTATACAGATAGATTCTGTATTAACCAAAAAGGAAATATCATGAAATTAATCGCAACTCTAGTAGCATCTTTGTTTGCAGTAACAGCTTTTGCAGCAGAACCAGCTAAGAAAGAAGAAAAGAAAGCAGAAGCCAAACCAGCTGCATCAGCACCAGCCGCTCCAGCATCAGCAGCCAAACCAGCTGAAAAGAAGGCAGCTGACGCTACCAAAAGCGACGCCAAAAAAGCCGAGCCTGCTAAGAAGTAATCCTCACAGGATTTATGTTCTAACTGCCGATGACTCTGAAGTTGAAATAGTATTTGACGATGCTATTCACAGAGGCTATAGCAGACCAAGAATAGAAGACCTTGATGATACTGACGATCTTCCAGAATATATAAAATGGAGATTGTTCTTAGCTAGACAACTAGCTCTTTTGAAATATAAAGAAAAATGGGCCTAATAAGCCCATTTTCTTTGAGTGAATTGCTATTGCTATATAGTTTGAAAGACTATATAATACTCTAATTAATCAAAGCGAGAATCAAATGGAAATGAGTCAAGCAGCTAACTTTCTTGGATCTACTATTTTAGTTATGATAGGATTTGTTGTATTTGTAATAGGTATTGTTGTTATCAATAATATTTTGCATAAGTATTGGAAACCAGTTAAAATATTTACGCCCGATAGTTGGAAGGGTTTTAATCCTCCGCATATATCTTATCAAACAGAAAAGAATGAGCCTAGTCCTAAATAAAGGTTGTATAGCATTATATATTCATCAACCCAAATGTTCAGTTCAAAGCGGCAATGGTATTATACATGCCCTAAGTCCTCATTACAGATTTAAAATCTTTACAAGACAATCAGTCGAAGATGATTTCTTTGACGATGTTGATATTGTTTGTGTGCCTGGAGGAATAGGAGATAGTGAAAGCTACAGCTACTTAATGAAAGAACACGAATCTAAAATACAGAAGTTTCTAAAACGAGGCGGAAAATATCTAGGAGTCTGTATGGGTGCATATTGGGCAGATAAAGATTACTTTAACCTGCTTAATGACGTACGAGTAGTTCAGTACATAACTCGTCCAAATTCAGATACTCGGCGTCCTCACGCCAAGAACCAAACTGTCCTATGGAAAGGCATAGAACAGAAAATGTATTTTTACGACGGTTGTGCTTTTATAGGACATGGTTTATCCAAATCAGAAATTTGGGCATCGTATCCAAACGGCGATCCTATGGCAATTATTCAAGATCGTTTGGGACTTATTGGGTGCCACCCGGAGAGCGAACCTCACTGGTATGAAGAGTATACTTGGATGCGAGGAAAATACCATAATGGGAAGCATCATAAATTGCTTTTGGAATTTGTGAATTATTTTATGGATTTGTAATTGATTTTTTCAATGACGCTTATTAAAAAATACCATAGAAAAAATCTATAAATCGCTTGATTTAATTATTAAATACTATTACAATATGTACATGAACACACAATGTTCAAAGTTTTCAAACACACACAAAGGAGATTGATATGAAAACAGTTGGTAATAAACTAGAAAAATTTGCCGTTACAGGCGTTAACCCAGGTAAAGATGATTTCTTTACAATTACAGAAGAGTCATTTGCTGGCAAGTGGAAAGTGATTGTTTACTATCCAAAGGACTTTACATTTGTATGCCCAACAGAAATTGTTGCTTACGATAAACTACACGGCGACTTTGCTGATCGTGACGCAGTATTGCTAACCGGTTCAACAGACAACGAGTTTTGTAAACTAGCATGGCAAGCTGCACATGAAGACCTTAAGAAGATCAAGCACATTCAGTTTGCTGATACACAACGTGGTGAGTTGAGCTTGATCGAACAACTTGGAGTCTTCTACGCTCCGGCAGGTGCCGCAGTTCGCGCAACATTCATTGTTGATCCAGACAACGTTATCCAACACGTTACTGTCAACAACTTGAACGTTGGTCGTAGCCCAGAAGAAACACTTCGTGTTTTAGATGCTTTACAAACTGGCGAACTATGTGCATGTAATCGTACAGTAGGCGGGGAGACTCTATAATGGCATTCAATGACGCTATCAAAGAAGCGTTGCCAGAATACGCAAAGGACACCAAGTTAAACTTGGACGCTGTCCTTTTGCGTAGCACATTGGATCCTGATGTGGCTATGGGATGTGCTGTGGCCGCACTTGCCGCAACTGGCAACGGTAAGGTACTAGCTGTTATGTTAGCAGATGCACCTGTTTACGCAGACTCAGCAATGACGGCCGCAAGCATTATGGCACAAAACAATGTATGGTATCCATACGTTGAAATGGCAGACGATGAAAGTCTAAAAGGATTGCCAGCACAGTTACGCATGAACGCTATTGCGAGTCATGGAGGAACTACAAAGGCAAACTTTGAAGCGTTCAGTTTGGCCGCTAGTATTGTAGGCAAGTGTCATTTCTGTGTTAAGGCACACTACGACACACTCAAGAAGGAAGGCTACACAGTGGAGCAACTTCGAGATATTGGACGTATTGCCGCAGTAATGAATTCAGTTGCTAAGGTTTTGAATAGTTAATCTAGTGATATAACATTAATGATTTTCACTATGACTTTCTTGGTGTTTTGACCATATAATAATGATACATACTTGTAGTACTCGAGTATGTTTATAAACCAAAACAAGGAGAAACATTATGTGGACCAAACCAGAAGCAGTTGAAATGCGTTATGGCTTCGAAATCACAATGTACGTGATGAATCGATAATAGTCAGTAAATAGTTGATGGTAAAAGTTATCGTCAACGGAACATTTGATATACTACACCCCGGGCATTTGGCAATGTTGAATTATGCTAAATCGCTCGGGGATTTTCTTATTGTAGCAATCGACACCGACGACAGAGTTCGTCAGCTCAAAGGACCCGAGCGCCCAATTAACAATCAAAATGATCGTAAAACATTTTTAGAAAATTTACGAGCTGTGGATCAAGTAGTAGTTTTTGATTCGCCAGAGGAGTTGATTTCAATCGTACAAGAATGTAATATAATGGTAAAAGGCAGTGATTACAAAGGAAAGAGTGCTATTGGAGAAACTCATTGCCAACAAGTAATTTATTATGACAGAACAGAACATTCAACAACAAAAACAATACAACATATTATTGATAGGGGACAACGGGCTTGATGTCTATCAATTTGGTACTGTAGATAGAATAAGTCCAGAAGCACCTGTTCCAGTTTTTTCTCCCATGGATTCGATTGGCAAACCTGGAATGGTTGGCAATGTGTTTAATAATTTAATTGCACTAGGTTGTAGTGTAACATTAAAAACTGGCGAAATAAGTAGAAAAACTAGATTTATAGACAAACGCAGTAAACAACAAGTTCTACGGGTTGATGAAGATGCACGTAGTTTACCTATCCTGATGAACTTGGATATGTTCGATGGATTCGATGCTGTTGTTATCGCTGATTATGGCAAGGGTACAGTAACATACGAACTTATCGAACAGGCAATTGAATCTAGGAAACCTGTATTTGTAGATACAAAGAAAACAGATCTTGACCGTATGCAAGGTGCTTGGGTTAAAATTAATGAATTAGAATACAGTAAAATTACATCAGAATGCACTGGACTTATCGTTACAAAAGGTGCTGCTGGAGCAGAAATAAAGCATTATGAAATTAAGCTACCGGCACCAAAAGTTGAAGTTGCTGATGTAACTGGGGCAGGAGATACATTTTTATCTGCACTTGCTTATATGTTTCTAAAAACTGGTAAAATTGAAGTTGCTGTAGAATTTGCTATTCGTGCAGCTTCTATCACTGTTCAGCACTTGGGTTGCTATGCTCCAACTTTAGGAGAAATTAAATGAGTCGATTAAAAGGGCTAGTTCCTAAAGGTTGGGGATCAGAATTTATCTGGGCAACTAATGACAAATATTGTGGCAAGTTTCTAAATTTTGAAAAAGACGCAAAGTTTAGTATGCACTTTCATAAAGACAAAGATGAAACTTGGTATGTACAATCGGGTAAATTTATTGTTCAGTGGATAGATACTGAGACTGCTGAGATACACAAAAAAGAAATACGAGACGGTGCTGTATGGCACAACCCTCCTTGTCGCCCACACCAGTTGATATGTTTAGAAGCAGGCACTATAATAGAGGTTAGTACAGCAGATAGTGTAGAAGACAACTATCGTGTTTTACCAGGCGATAGCCAAATGTTGTAAAAATACCACATTATCACACCGGTATTGACAAGAAAGACTATATACTATACAATCACGTCTAGTTAGGTAGTTCGCAAATTCTTTTTGCCAAAAATGTAAAAAGAGGTTGACAAGAGAACTAAATAACTATACAATAAGGTTCAGTCAGCAAGTTATTGAAGTTGCAACTGTTGTAAAAATACAACAAAAAAGATTTCAAGAGTTGTTGACAAAGATGCTGAAAGGCATTACAATAACGAAACAGTAGCAATTCCGCTACAAATTTTTTAAGGTAAAAGAAGAGAAACAAAAATGAAAACGATGAGTTTACATAGACAACTGATATCTAAACAAGCCAAAGTGCCGGCATGTATGTCTGCCTATTGGTCACAGTTTAGTAATAGTGGTCTAGGTAATGATCGTACACCTGAGATTACCATAGGGTCCTTGGAGGATAGTGTAAGTTAACATAAACTAACACTCAAACTTTAAAAGGACCCTGGATTAAAAACCCAGGGTTTTTTGTTTTGTAGGATTTGAAAAATGACAGATTTAAATTTTAGAAAACAAAGAGATGCAAAGTTTTTATCCGAGCACGAACTTAGCGAAGATGAGCTAGAAAGGCTTATTGAAGAAAAGTTTAATCGTGCTCGCATATATTACAATGCGTTTCACATGCAAGAAGACAAGTTCGTAGAACAAGACTAATTGCAAAAGTGTGTATAGGAAACGAGGTCCTAGTCTGCACTTAAAACATGGACGAACGGGCGGCCTACCGGATGGCTTATCCTTGTGTGGATAAAAAAATGGTAGCGTAATAAAGCAGATTGCCGAGCAGTCAAGTTAATGAGTAGTCTGCTTTATTACACACTCTTCATTCCGCTCCTGACGCGGTCTAAAAGCATAGCGGAGAGTGTTACAAATTATGGAGCTTGATCCCTACGGCGGACTGTAAATCCGTTGCCTTAATATGTAGGGTGGTTGGCAATTAGGTTCGATTCCTTCAGGCTCCACCAATTATACCCATGTAGCTTAATGGTCAAGCAACCGGCTGATAACCGGTAGATCTAAGGTTCGATTCCTTTCGTGGGTACCAAATTTATTGTGCGTGAGCAAGCAAGGTGTAGGCGCTTCGCTGTTAACGAAGAATGAGCTGGGTTCGATTCCTAGACGCACAGCCAATTTGTTGGGGCATTGTGTAATGGTAGCACAACAGACTTTGACTCTGTTAGTTTAGGTTCGATCCCTAATGCCCCTGCCAGTTTAAGGATGCTAACAGCAACTTTTATTCTACTTTTATTGGAAAAAAGAAAAATGCATCCTGTGTTTTATATTGCGTTCGACTTCTGGGAGGTCCTTAGGCTTTCAACCTAATCAGGCGGGTTCGATCCCCGTACGCAATACCAATATGCCGTCGTAGCTCTCTGGGAGGGCAACGGATTGTCTATCCGACTAAGGAGGGTTCGATTCCCTTCGGCGGCGCCAGTTTTATGTGTTGGTGGCAGAAAGGCGATGCGGTGGATTGCAAATCCGCTCTATGTAGGTTCGAGTCCTATCCAACACTCCATACCCGTGTAACTCAGTGGACTAGAGTACTACGCTACGAACGTGGGAGTCGGAGGTTCGAATCCTTCCATGGGTGCCAGTTAATGGGGACAGCGAAAGGTCGCGGCGTTGCCTTGCAAGCATCGTGTCTAGAAGGGAGCATTACCCTCGGTCTCCACCAGTTTAGGGATAGACGATAGTTTGGAGTCCCTGCCAGTCTAGGCACAGTGGGGTTGACTGTGTTGACACTATAGTATGACTGAAGCCGGTATGTTAAACTTGACTATTCGAGACAATCTAGCGAGTCCCCCAGGGGATAGTTAGGCGCCCAACTTTTTATCTCTGTGTAATGTCAATCTGGTAGACGGCCTGATCTGGAGTCAGGAGGCTGTAGGTTCGAATCCTACCATGGAGACCAATCTATGCTCTGTTAGTCCAACGGCTAGTATTCCGGTTTTGTAGTCCGGCGATGGCAGTTCGAGTCTGTCACGGAGCACCAATTTAATGCCGCTTTAGCTGATGTGGTCATAGCACCGGTTTGAAGCACCGAGGAACGTGGTTCGATCCCACGAGGCGGCACCAGTTTAAGGATGTTAACAGCAAACTTTTATACATTAGACTTTTAATCTAAACCGTAAAAATACATCCTGTTTATTAAGGAGATCGATCATGGGGCGGTAGCAGTTGTATTGATGATTGTAGTCTTGATTGTCTTCATTGACAAGAATTTAAAATGAGGTTATACTATGGCACATAAGCAACAAGGTAATCTGACTCCAAGTCCTCAATGGTGGAAACATCTTAAGGATTGGAAACGTGTTTGGCACAAACAAGAACGCCAAGCATACAAACAACTTATTAACAAAGGAGAATGACATGAAACGTTCAGGTAAACGTTAGTGTCAACCTTGACCCCGTATTGGTCCTGGTTGGCACATTAAATCAATTTAATTACGACTAACCACTCGTAGCGTTAACGGTAGCGCACTTGACTCTTAATCAATGAGGTGTCGGTTCGAATCCGACTGAGTGGACCATATGGGGGTATAACTTAACGGCTAAAGTAGTAGGCTTTTAACCTATTAATCAGAGTTCGATTCTCTGTGCCCCTACCATAAAGAATGACAATTAATGTAGATGTTGCGAAAGTACAGCCTCGAAAACTGTATGAGAGCGCAGAGCGATGCCCAGTTCGTGTGAGTGGGACTCAAGTAGCGACTATAACTACGTACCTCTAACCTGTCGGCCGCTTCAAAGAAAATACAGGTAAAATGATTCCGGATGAGGGAGGCGGAATAATTAGTTGTCATCCTTTATGGTAACGTAGCATAGCGGCTAATGCACCACCTTCATACGGTGTTTATCGTGAGTTCGAGTCTCACCGTTACTACCAATCTATGGTGCTCTTAGTGTAGTGGCCTGCACATCATGTTGTGACCTTGAGAGTATGAGTTCGATCCTCATAGAGCACCCCAAAGAACAGACCCCCGCTTTGCCAGGTTGTGCGGTGAACAATCTGGCATCTTTGATATATAATATGTTGTCTAAAGTAAAAGGGCTCGTGGCGATATAGTTGTTCCGTAGGACGATAGCTGGCTCCGGAAGGGCTAACTTGAAGGGTTTATAAAACTCACAACTAGTGGAAAATGACGGATAGTGGTTACAGCATGAGGCCGTTGACTGCTAAGTCGCTCCATGTTAGGCGAGACAAATAAAGTGGTGCTGTAACACCAGGTCGCCTCAGGCTAGCGCCAAACCAAAACTTTGTGAGCACTTTTTCTTTAGACAATGCGGCGTTAGTACAGTTGGTAGTACATCTGCTTGCCAAGCAGAAGGTCACCGGTTCGAACCCGGTACGCCGCTCCAGTTTAGGGATACTCACAGCAAATCTATCCAAACGATAGGTAGTTGGTTCGAGTCCAACAGTACGCTTCATGCGTGTTTAGCTCATTAGGTAGAGCATTCGTCAAGAATAGTATCCCGTTTTATTCCAAGGAGTTCATTATGAAACCTGTCATGTTTAAAAATCGCATGAACAGCGACAAGGTCATCTGTGAAGATACTCGAAAAGTTGAAACCATTGATGGAGTTGAATACCTTGTTGTTCATCGTGTTGATAACAATCGACCTTTTCTAATGCGTAAAGATGCGTTAGAAAAGATTCAAGATAAAAAGAAAGTAACAGGTCTTTAGATTAGAGGCTAAATCGTCACGTTGACATCGTGAAGACCACTGGTTCGATTCCAGTAAGACCTACCAATGCCCCTCTGGCCAAATTGGTAAAGGCAGCTCTCTCAAAAGGAGTGTTAGTAAGTCCCGGTTCGAGTCCGGGGAGGGGTACCAAGCTCTTGTAGTTAAATGGCATAACACAGTCTTGGTAAGACTGTATTTCAAGTTCGATTCTTGACTAGAGCACCAAGAGAATGTATAATTAAGATAACTGGCCATAGTTCAATGGATAGAACAGTAGCCTTCTAAGCTATAAATCCAGGTTCGATTCCTGGTGGCCGGGCCATTTTTCAATATAGTGCATTAATTTAGATGCAATATATTCATTTCCTTCTTTGTTTATTCTATTCAAAGAAAATCTGTGATCACATGCGTATAAACTATTTGGAGTTTGTAACTGTGTTATTTCAGTATCAACTATACCGTTAGTAAAAGCAAACCATGTAGGTAATGTTTTTTCTAATATACAATGGATAGCTTTAATATTTTTATATTTTAAGTATTGATCAATTTGTATTAATGCACCATAATGTCTGTTTGCATTTAGATCAGGTGTATAAAAGTATTTTAAAAATAAATCTTTAGCTCTCACAAAATCATTGATATGAGCTTTGGTAACTACAGGTTGCGACTTGTCTTGAGGAATATTTGTAAAATAATTTACATACATATTATTTTTAGAACTATAGAACGGTTCTTTACCTGTACTTGGTTGAATATCTCTTTCTAAAGGAGGCACAAATACAAAGTTTGGATCTCCGTGGAATATGATTGCAATATCAATTGGGTCTTTGACTTTCTTAAGAAAGTAAAGAATACGTTCTTCCGAGCCGCATACAGCAATATGAATGTTATTAGGAACAATGTTATATTTTGCAACAAGTATGTCAACAAACGAAGGTATATCACTTTTTGATTGTAGACAAATACTATGTCCAAATATATGTATATTCATATTTTATATGTAACTAAATAGTGGTGCCTGGTGCCGGAGTTTAACCGGCGACCCTCGCTATGTATAAGCGATGCTCTGCACTGAGCTAACCAGGAATCCGATCCGGGGTTACCCTCCTGCAATCGGTAGAATATTTAGTAGGTACAAATGACAACTTTATTTTGTTTTGGCGGTTGCGATTTATTTCATGCATTACATGTAATGCCAAGAACAACCGACTTTAAATTGGCTAAAGACTTTGGTGGAGATTTACCAGTCTTAGACTTTGAAAAAACTATGTGGCCAGATTATGCTTCCACTAGTTTGTTTTCTTTATATAGTCCACCAGGTAATATGGCTTATCGAGTGTACGATTCTTTGCAAAAAGAAAAAAGATTAACTCCTAATCAAAATCACATTTATCAAGAAGTTTGTAAATGGCCTTGGTTAAAGTTTTTTGCAAAGTACGCCGGTCCAGAAGATATTTTGTTGTTAAACTTTACAAGCGAATTATATACAAAATATCAAAATAGTGGAGAATGTTTTACATTAACACCGTATATAGATCACTTAAAGACTGATGTTAATAATAAAATACATTGGTTATATAATGAAGTTTCTAATACTAACTTTCAAAAAGCGTTTGATGAAGACGATATACTAGGACCTACTATCGAATTAGTTAAAGACTTTGCTAAGGATTTAGAACCTATATTTGGAAATAGAATAATTTTAGTCGATACAATTTTAACAGAACTTGTGTGCATAAATGATTCAATTCAAAAATCTGTTCTAAATGTACATTCTATTCCGTTTTACAAAAGAACAAAGTTAATGGTTGACCCAACTGATGTTCGACATGTTCGACGACTACTTAACTTAGCATACAGAGGTTTTCAACGTTCTTACAAACATACTATTCCGTTTGTAACTATGGATCCTAGTGAAGTTTATATGGATAAAGATTTGAATCCAATGCATTTATCAGATACATCAAAAAATAAATTAAGTCTAAAAATTTTAGATGAAATTATAAAAATGAAGACAAATATATGTACTGTGAACAGCTCAACATAAAACCCATTCCTGTTGAAATAAGTAATGAAATTATTAGTTTTGTTAACGACCAAATAAAGAATAATGCTTCGTTCGCTATAACATACGGTCGTTATAACGAAGGAGAAGAAAAAGACTTTATAAAACGCTACGGAGAATCGGGTAAAGTAAGTTTCTATTTTATGCCTGGATCAATACATGAAAAGTTAAAAGAATTTTATGCTAATGTTGAAGAATTTAAAAATTGTTTTTTTCAAATTCAAATTGTAGCAGGCGGAGATTATGTAGGACCCCACATAGATGATTCGTCTTCTCGAACAAAAGGCGAATTGTATATTTTAAAAGCAGGCGGGACTAATGTATTAACAGAGTGGTGGTCGTTAAAAGACGAATTTAAAGATACAATAGTACCAGAAGCAACAGCAATTCCTTATGACAAATTAAATAAAATAGAATCTCACAAATTAAATGAGCAATCGTGGTATAGATTAACATTTAATCAATTACACAGCGTACAAAATCAAGAAAGTTTGCGAATTGCAATTGCCGCATTAAGGATAAATTAGTGAATCACGCACTTATTTTTTCCGTAAGATCTCGATATTATGAACGTAGTGCTGGAGCACATCGTATAGCAACATCTCTACGAGCAGAAGGAATGGACGTTGAAGTTATCGATTTTGCAGCTCATTTAGACCTAGATGTCCTAAAAGAAATTGTACGTTCGCGAACGTCAAGTAAAACTTTATTTTTTGGTTTTAGTGTATTTTTTAACGAATGGAACAATATCATGAGTAACTTAACTTCTTGGTTGAAGTTAGAGTACCCAGGCATTCCAACTGTTATTGGAGGACAAAATGTTAGTCATACCGAAGCAACAAATATAGATTACTGGGTTGATAGTTACGGTGAGATTGCAATTTTAGAATTGGTGAAAAGTTTAGCAGGTAACTCGAGTAGTAACATCAAATTTGATCTTGAAACTTTTGGAAAACGTAAGTTGATAAAATCAAATGTATTTTATCCAGCATACCCGTTTCAGTCGTATGCTAATATTTTAGAAAAACGAGATTTTGTCCAACCATACGAATGGTTAACTACTGAATTTGCAAGAGGGTGTAAATTTTCTTGTAGTTTTTGTAATTTTCCTGTACTAGGCGTAAAAGGAGATTATTCAAGATCGCAACAAGACTTTGAACATGAAATGAAACATAATTTTGATATGTTTGGAGTTAAAAATTACTATACAGCAGACGAAACATTTAATGATAGAACTGAAAAAATTATTAAATTTGCTGATGTTGTTGAAAAATTAAATTTTAAACCTTTTTTCTCAGGATTTATAAGAGCAGATTTATTAGTATCAAATAAAGACAGTTGGGAACATCTAGCAAGATTAAACTACGGCGGACAATATTATGGTATAGAAACTTTTAATCATAAAAGCGGTAAAATTGTCGGTAAAGGTATGGAGCCAACAAAGTTAAAACAAAGTTTATTAGAGGCTAAGAAATATTTTAATACTAAGTTATTCTATCGAGGAACAATAAGTTTAATTGTTGGATTACCACACGAAACAACAGACACCTTACTTGATACAAAACAATGGATTTTAGACAATTGGTTAGATCAAGGGTTAGTTGCTTTTCCGTTGACTATTGAAAATATAGAAAAAAATTCCAATGATTATACTAACATAAGTGACTTTGGAAAAAACTTATTTAAATATGGTCTTCGAGAAATTAAAGACAAGGCCTTATTGTCTCAAGGAAAACAGTTAATCGAAAATCAAAGAACTGAATGGAAGGTAGGAAATTTCAACAAGTATCAATATATGTGGGAACACGATACTATGAACATTATTGATGCTAATAAAATATCAAATGATATGAACATTATTTCAATGAATTCGCGTATGGATAATTTTCAATTGAGTTGGCCGTGTTTTAGTGATGCTAGTAAAAACTTATTAAATAAACACAAAAGTATTACAAAAATGCAAGCGGCAGAAGGATTACAAAACGAAAATCAAAAGCAACAGTTTTTGAGTAATTATAGTTATGCTAAGTTAAACTATCGCGGCCTGTAGCTCAGTGGAAGAGTTCTGGTCTTCGAAACCAGCTGTCGGGAGTTCGAATCTCTCCAGGCCGGCCACCCAAACTGTAGTTGACAGGATAGTTTAAAGACTATATAATAGTGGCTTAGTTAGTTAAACAGCTAACAAAAAATCGTTCGTTAACAATTTAAAAGACATTGTGCTCGGTTCGTCTATCGGTCTAGGACACCGCCCTTTCACGGCGGGAAGAGGGGTTCGATTCCCCTACCGAGTACCATTATTGATGTCCTCTGTAAGCTCAGAGGCACAGTACATGCGTTATGTAACCTACCCAATAAACAGTAAACTCGAGTAAAGCTGTTGAGGATGGCAAATAGTGCAGTGGACATCAATAATGGTAAATTATGCCCCGATGGTGGAATTGGTAGACACGCTGGTCTTAGAAGCCAGTACTTCGGTGTGCGAGTTCGAGTCTCGCTTGGGGCACCAAATAATGGAAGTGTGGCAGAGTCCGGTTTATTGCAGCAGTCTTGAAAACTGCCGACGAGAAATCGTCCGTGAGTTCAAATCTCACCGCTTCCGCCAAACATTGGCCCGTTAGCTCAGTCTGGCCTAAGGCGCCGCCCTGTCACGGCGGAGATCACCGGTTCGAATCCGGTACGGGTCGCCAAGTAATGTATCCTTAGTGTAACGGCAGCATACCGGTCTCCAAAACCGTTGGTGGGAGTTCAAATCTCTCAGGGTACGCCAAGATTTATGTTATAATAGAATTATGCGACTGTGGTGAAATAGGTAGACACAAGAGACTTAAAATCTCTCGCTTAACAGCGTCCCGGTTCGATTCCGGGCAGTCGCACCAAGATACATGGAGAGTTGGCCGAGCTGGTCGAAGGCACCTTCCTGCTAAGAAGGCATACGGGCAAAAACTTGTATCAAGGGTTCGAATCCCTTACTCTCCGCCAATTTTAAAAAGGAAAAATACTATGGCAAAAACTGGTTCAAATTTTAAGTTAAGTAAGACAGCTAAACGTATGGTAGGTCTTATGCGTGGTACTACCGAACAACGTAATCAATACAAACGAATGATGATTGATGCAGAACACGCTGCAAGTATTGTTCCTAAGGTAAGTAAAAAAGAACGATTCACAACTGGCACACCAGCCAGTGAATAAATAAAATCTATTCCCTGATAGCTCAGTTGGTAGAGTGCCGGACTGTTAATCCGTTGGTCGCTGGTTCGAGCCCAGCTCGGGGAGCCATAATATATGAAAATACATTTAAACAGCTCGTACGATTTTTTAACTCCTTATGATATGCCAATGATACGTTTGGGTAATAAAGGAGACGGTGGTTATGTTATTGCTGAAAAATGTTTAGAAGCTGATAGTCTTATAAGTTTAGGGTTAGGTACTAACTGGACATTTGATATAGATTGGTTAAGTTTTAATCCACACGGGGAAATTCAAGCATACGACGGAACTATAGTTCCAGAAGAATTTCCTAAAGATTTGAAATCTATGTATGATTCTTTTTGGACTAACAATATTAAGCACTACAAAGAAAATGTAAGTAAAGATAATATTGATAGTATTCTAGATAGAGCTAAAGGTAGTGTATTTTTAAAAATGGATATCGAAGGTTACGAGTATAATATTATTGCAAATATTGCTGCTTGTAAACGTATTGTAGGAATGGTAATTGAATTTCATACACTTGATTTTGAAGATGTTAAAGTCAAGTTTAAGACAGCTATAGAACTTTTAGATAATTTTAAAATAGTGCATGTTCATGCAAATAACTATGGCGGTGTTAATAACGATACATTACCTCACACTTTAGAAATTAGTTTTATTAGAAAAGATCTTTGTGATACAGATAAAAAACGATATAATTTCTATCTTCACAACTTAGATTCACCTAATGCACTAAGTAATGAAGACTACATGTTATACATTGATAATAACACAGGCACAGATAAAAACGAATATCAAGACATATTGAGTACAGAGGATTGTGTAATTGATGCTTTAGAAGAATACAAGCGCCAAGCACAAGAATTATGGAATGACAGTTGTACAAGTATTCGAAAAAAATAATTGGGGGTATAGCTCAGCTGGGAGAGCACCTGCTTTGCAAGCAGGGGGTCATCGGTTCGATCCCGTTTACCTCCACCATATATAAAGAGGAGATACTAGCATGGCAAAAGGTGCCAGTGGTAAACAATTAAAAATGGCAAATCCAATGTTAACTAAAACAGGTAAGGCACGGTTAGGACCATTAAGTCTTACACAATTAAAGGACATGCTGGATAAGACTAGTCGTCCAAAAGACAAAGGAAAAATCCAGAATCGTATTAAAATACTAGAAGCAAGAGTTAAGTAAGTATACGCTGGTTTAGCTCAGGGGTAGAGCAACTGCCTTGTAAGCAGTAGGTCGTCAGTTCAAATCCGACAACCAGCACCAAACAACCCGGCATCCCGTAGCCGTTAGTAAACGGGGGTTATTGTCCTTACCATAACGGACACGGTGCATTGGATCTACCGCAAGGCCCATTTAAGGCGACTTGAGAAATCACAAAGGCGGGACGCTAACCTGTCTAAATGGAAAAATACGTGGACAGAGTAACAGCTCAGTCTAGGGCTCCTGTGGTGGGAGTAGCTAGACACTTTATAAATGCTTTCTGTAGTAGCTACAGCGGAACAACTGAAATACTTGCCGATGCGCTATGTGCAAGGACCAGCCGTGAAGAGAAGGGCTACCGTGGATTCAAGCGCCGCAGAGAGCACCTATAAAGTATGCGGGTATTCTCCTGGGAGAGGACTTAGCCTTCCAAGCTAATGAAGCCGGTTCGAATCCGACTACCCGCTCCAAATAGAAAGGCCTCCAGTGAGTTTTTTAAAAAGCATAGATTATCAACCCGTAGTAGACACTCTAGTACGTGTTGGTCCTCAACTTAATAAACCCTCACTAAGGTTCCTTAAAGGCGAAGTGATTGCACTTGCATTAGAAAAAGCCACTAATAATAGACTCAAGTATGTTGATGAAGAAGGTTATGATAGTATTGATATTGTAACTAACAAGAAATACGAATTCAAATCAACTGCTGATATGTTTAAAGATAATACAGTGACTGGGCGAGTGTCTTTAGCAAACACCAATAAGGATTCGTTCAAAAAAACTTTTGATTACTTATTATTAATTCAATCTACTCCTAGTAAGTTTGCAATAGCACAAATGACTTGGCAAGAATGTTTTGATAATCATATAACAATAAACGGTCAGTTTAATTTAGACAAAGGTGTAAATGTAACTAACTGGATTTGTAAAGATTCAACAATAGTAAATGCACTTCAACCTGTTCAGTTGGATATTAGAAAGTTATTAGAAAGTGCATTATAAAAATTATTCGGAGTGTAGCGCAGTCTGGTAGCGCACCTGGTTTGGGACCAGGGGGTCCAAGGTTCGAATCCTTGTACTCCGACCATCTATCGCAGAGTATGGAAGAGGTCTATCCGTCCGGTCTCATAAGCCGGGAATCGCAGGTTCGAATCCTGCCTCTGCAACCAATTGCCTCCGTAGCTTAATGGTAAAGAAGCGAGCTTATACCTCGCCAAAGCACAGGCCAGATAAGCCTGAGTGTGCAGGTTCGAGTCCTGCCGGAGGCACCAATTTTGCATCTAACTTAACTATAAGCTAAGTACGAGGAACGGCCTCCTTCAATTGAAAACGGCATAGATGCAATTCTCTCGCTATAGTTCAATGGATAGAACGAGTTCCTCCTAAGAATTAAATGTAGGTTCGATTCCTACTGGCGAGGCCAGTTCTTGACATTAACAGATAAGTATGTTACAATTACATTTTGGAGTATGATATGAGTGAAAGAAGTCAACAGCTGGATATGGAACTTTGTGTAGAAAATGCAGGCGGCAACAGATTTGAACTGGTACTAATGGCTTCTGCAAGGGCAAGAGAAATACGCAGACAACAATCTAGTAGTTCAAAATTTGAACACATTCATACACCAGTTACTGCCTTGATAGAATTTCAAGATGGCAAACTTGGTCCAGAATATATTAAAAAAGTAAAATAAATTTGCCTGGATAGCTCAGGGGTAGAGCAACGCCTTTACACGGCGAAGGTCCGCGGTTCGAAACCGTGTCCAGGTACCAACAAAGGAAGCGTAATGTCAGATCTAGATAATGTTGAATATAACAATGAAGAAGAAGCAGAGATTGCTCAGATTCTAAGCCTTCAACGAAATTTTGAAGCCATTAATGAAATAAGAAAAAGAATTGGTAGTGGTCCTAGTCTAAGTCACTGCGAAGAGTGCGGTGAGGCCATTCCTAAAGCAAGACAAGAAGCTATAGCAGGATGCAAATTCTGCATTGATTGTCAAACTTATTTCGAACGATGCAAGAAATAACTCTAACACTTAATAATACTCATAGTGTAGGCTTAGGAGATAACTTGTGTTTACTCTCAAGCCTTGCTTTACTTCCTATAAAAGTAAATCTGCACGTATCTAGTGAACACAACACGTTCAACAGACTATCAGACTATACAAGAATACTGCGAATCCCTAAAAATAAATTAGAAATTAAACCTTTTAATACTCGCGGAACTTTTGATAATTCAGGGTGGCCTGTAAAATTGTTTACAGATTATTATAAAACTGATATAGTTTCTGTTAATAATCAATTGCTAAGAATAGACAAATCGATTAATAAACGATATATTGCAATAGTAACCGCTTTTGAACAAGATCCAAGAGGGCTCAATGAATGGCCTTGGAGTAGAAATAGGCCTTTGGACTATTGGTCTAAAATTTTTAGTTGGATTAAATCAATAGGATATGAAGTAATTACGTTAGATGATCACAGCTACAGTTTAGAATCTAAAATAGAAATTCTAGTAAAAGACTGTCAAGCGATGATTAGTTACGAAGGCGGAATGGCTCATTTGGCTCACATGCTAGATATACCTTGTTTTATTGTTGATTGGAAACATCCTAGTCCTAGTACTAATTTTAATGTATTTCACACAGATTTAGTTCACAAGACTAATTCAGTTTACATATTTAGGTCAGACGAAGAGATTTTTTCTTGGAATAGACTTGCTTTTGATTTGAACGTTACTGCTCTAAAACAAGGTCAAGGTAATAACAGATTCACTTCGGGCGAATTTTATTTTGATTTTGTTGGACCAAACTTTCACAACGACATTAGAATTTACAACAAAAATGGATTGTTATGTCTACAAACACCATCATGTTTGAGTAAGCAATATGCAGATTTTTTCTTTGAATTTTACCAAAATTATTTGACACACAGATAGAAAGATCATACAATAGAAGTATTGTAAGTTTTTAGGTTAGTTACAGCAAACCACAAGCGGCTAATACCCGCATCTGATGGACTGGGGAAACCTGGTCGAGCATGTTCGCTAGTCATGTTAAAAAAATTGGCAAAAAACTAACCTGCTAATTTCTTAGGATAGAAACAGCAACCTTAACTTTATACTGATGCAATTAATGTAGTAGACGGTGGCCCGCAAGGCTGGTGTACACTGGAGCTGAAAGGCTTTGAAGGTGGAACCTTTATATCCTGTAGCAATACAGGACACTAATGGAACTAATGGCTTATGGGAAGACATATATGTTCATGTACAGAACTTACATGATAGGCTTGGGGAACTGAACCAATATACAGGGGATGGGGCCAAGCAGAAAATAAAAACTGTTCCGGCTATCCTGTTAAACATAGAATGTTAACAGCAATTTTAAATTTTCAAGCATATCGAAAAAAAACACATTCTGAAAGGACACACATTATGAACACATTCGTTCAAGCAATCGCAAATCAAGAAGCCCGTACTGCCAATGGCATGAAGGCTCGTAAGTCTACAGCTAAGGCTA
>JACCED010424185.1_pt1 | contig 19360 bp, 17 predicted proteins | sample 7455021 | NCBI WGS metagenome assembly JACCED01 (sample SAMN15323456, study PRJNA562643) | freshwater metagenome | isolation source: river surface water | place: USA:Blue River Watershed | collected 2017-08-19 | reverse complement strand
ACTACAGCGCCAATATTTCCTCTCTCTACTCTCTACTCTCTACTCTCTACTCTCTACTCTCTACTCTCTACTCTCTACTCTCCTTCAGGCACATACCCATCACTATGCCCCATCAGGTGATTTCCCTCTAGCCAGTTAGGGAAAATCTGCATATGTTTATCTTTTAACATGCCCATAATCGTCTCGCGAAGCTCTGCTAAATTACTGCGTTGCTCTGCGGAAATGAAGACTGTTTTAGGCGTATTTGTTTTCCAGTGTGTGTTCTTTAAAAAGGCTGTTACCCGGTCCATTTTACTCAATTGAGGTTCACCATCTATTCCGACCTCAGATCCTTCGAAGAAAATATCTTCGACAGGGAAGAGGTCGATTTTGTTGAAGACTAAAATAGTTGGTTTGTCGCCTACACCCATTTCATTTAGAATTCCTTGAACAACTTCGATTTGTTCTTCAAAATTCGGGTGGGAGATATCTACCACGTGCAGTAATACATCTGCCTCTCGCACCTCATCTAAAGTTGATTTAAATGATTCGATTAAGAGGGTAGGGAGCTTGCGTATGAAACCTACTGTGTCGGTTAATAAGAAGGGAATTCCTTCCCAAACTACTTTACGGACAGTGGAGTCCACTGTAGCGAATAATTTATTTTCTGCGAATACGTCTGTTTTCGCTAGCTTTTGCATCAAGGTTGACTTACCCACGTTCGTATAACCTACTAAGGAAACGCGGACCATGCGGTCACGGTTCTTTCGTTGAGTATAGGACTGTTTGTCGATGGCTTCGAGTTTATCCTTTAAAAAGGCAATTCGGTCATTTGCGATACGACGGTCGGTTTCTAATTCTTTCTCTCCAGGACCACGCATACCTACGCCACCGCGTTGTTTAGAAAGGTGAGACCACATACGCGTTAATCGAGGTAACATGTATTGGTACTGCGCGAGTTCTACTTGGGTGCGGGCCTGAACGGTTTGGGCTCTTTGGGCGAAAATATTTAAAATCAATAAACTGCGATCTAAGACCTTGACCTCTTTGCCATATTCTTGAATATTAAATTCGATGTTGCGGACCTGTGAAGGGCTTAAGTCGTCGTCAAAGATGAGCATATCTACATCCTTTTCGATAACGTAGGCCATGATATCTTCAAATTTTCCTTTACCTACGTAGGTCTTATTGTCTGGTTTCGGTAGGTTCTGAGTGAAACTGTGAAGCGTGACTACTCCGGAGGTAGAAGCTAAAAAAGCTAATTCCGCGAGGTATTCTGCCGTTTGTTCGGCATTTTGCTTTTGGGAAGTGACGGCTACTAGGACGGCTGTCTCTTGTTCCTCGTTTGTACTATGGACTACGTTGTTTTTCATTTTAGCTAAAAAAAGCCTTCCCGGTCAGAAAGGCTTTTGAATGGAGGTTGTTTCGTTTATAAGCTTTGAATTAACTTTAAATTCAACGTCACATAATCCTCATTTTTTCCTTCTTTAGCAAGCGCTATTGATTTCTCTGCACTAGCTTTAGCGCCTACTTTATCACCTAATTTTGCTTGAATTTTAGCTTGTAAGTGCCAAATCCAATACGCAGAGGCGTTGATTTCAACTGCTTTGGTTACCCACTCTAAGGCTTTCTTTAAATCTTTACCTGTTTCAAAATAGTAAGAGGCAGATTCAAAATAAGGACGTGTGTCTGTTGCCATCGCTTTATCAATTGATGCGGTAATTTTAGCATCAATCTCTGTTTCAATTGGAATAGAAACAGCTACTTTCTCCCATGAAATCACCATTTCCATTTTGTTAGCGGTTACATTCGCAAAATGAATGGAGAACGATTCCACGGATTGGGTTAAAGTGGTTGTAGCTAATTTTACCTTCAATACATCTTCTTCTGGTTTGTAATTAAACACACCGTTCGTGCCTTTGTTGAAGATAATCTCCCAAGAAAATTGAGACGGAATGGTCATCAATTGGTAGGTTCCAGCTTTTAAAGCTTGGCCTGCGATTTTTACATCCTCGTTAAAAGTAACAAGGGTAGGAGAATTTGCTCCCGTACGCCATAACTTTCCAAAAGGAACAACATCGCCAAATATCTTACGGCCTTTAATAACAGGACGGGAATATTTAACCTCCACTGATGACAAAGAAAAGTCTTGCTTGATACTTTGTCCAGGACTTGGCGCAGGCATTTTTATGCCTTGAGCGAAAGCACTTGTAGAAACTACCCAGAATAGTAAACAAAGAAGCTTTTTCATGATATTATGCATTTAACGCTTCTGCACCTCCTACGATCTCTAAGATTTCCTTCGTAATGGCTGCTTGACGTGATCGGTTATACTCTAATTTCAATGCTTTGATTAATTCTCCCGCATTGTCAGTTGCTTTGTCCATGGCTGTCATACGTGCCCCATGTTCTGATGAATTGGACTCTAAAAGGGCGCGGAAGATGGATAATTTAATGGACTTGGGAATCAATTCAGTAATAATTTCCTCTTCAGTTGGCTCAAAGATATAATCAACCGAACTCGCATTTTCGCCTGATTCAGAGGCAACTAATGGAAGTAATTGTTCTGTTTGAATAATTTGAGTCGCTACGTTTTTGGAGAAATTAAAAAGAACTTCTACCACATCGTATTGTTTCTCTAGGAACGCGTTTAAAACGGTTTCACCAATTTCGCGCACATTTGAGAAATTCAATCGAGTGAAAATATCTGCATGTGCCTCATTCACTTTGTATCCACGACGAGATAGATATTCTCCTCCTTTTTTTCCTAAGGCCAAAATCTCCACATTCCCACTTGCCTGAAGAGAAGCATATTTCTCATTCACTAGGGCCATGGTCGCTTTTCCTACGTTTGCATTAAATGCACCGCAAAGTCCACGATCAGAGGTTACGACAATAATTAGGGCATTCTTAATTTCACGCACCTCAGTGAAAGGATTTTCCGAACCAGCCTCTGATTGTGCAGAAACGGTGGCAATCATTTCAGCTAATTTCTTAGCATAGGGACGCATTTGGTGTATGGCATCCTGAGCACGACGCAACTTAGCTGCCGAAACCATTTTCATGGCTTTCGTGATTTGCTGCGTCGAGTTAACGGATACAATTCTATTTCTTACTTCTTTTAAGGAAGCCATAGTCTGTTAATTTTATGCTTTGTATTTAGCTGCTACTTCATTACCCACACGCTTCAAAGTAGCGGTTAAGGTGTCATCGTATTTACCTTGACCTAATGCTACTAACGTATCATTTTCTGTCGCACGTAAAACTTGAATGAAATCTTGTTCGAATTCACGAACTTTTTCAACCGGTACATTATCTAAGTTACCTGTTGTTGCTAAATAAATCATCGCCACTTGCTCTTCCACACGTTGTGGTGCGAATTGTGGTTGCTTTAACATCTCTAAGTTACGGCGACCACGGTCGATTGTTAACTTCGTAGAAGCATCTAAATCAGAACCAAACTTTGCGAAAGCTTCTAACTCACGGAATTGCGCTTGATCTAATTTCAATGTACCTGCAACCTTCTTCATGGACTTGATCTGCGCGTTACCACCCACACGAGAAACGGAGATACCTACGTTAATCGCTGGACGAATACCTGCGTTGAATAAGTTTGTTTCTAAGAAGATCTGACCATCTGTGATGGAGATTACGTTCGTAGGAATGTAAGCAGAAACGTCACCCGCTTGTGTTTCAATGATTGGAAGAGCTGTTAAGCTACCGCCACCTTTCACTAAGTGTTTGATCGATTCTGGTAAGTCGTTCATGTTACGAGCGATCTCATCCGAGTTGTTTACTTTCGCTGCACGCTCTAATAAACGAGAGTGAAGGTAGAAAACGTCCCCTGGATACGCTTCACGTCCTGGTGGACGACGTAATAATAAAGAAACTTCACGGTAAGCAACTGCTTGCTTAGACAAATCATCATAAACTACTAAGGCAGGACGACCTGTATCACGGAAGAATTCACCGATAGCTGCGCCCGTAAATGGAGCGTAGAACTGCATCGGAGCAGGATCTCCAGCTGATGCTGAAACGATTACTGTATAATCCATCGCACCAGCTTTACGAAGCGTTTGCTCGATTTGCTTTACGGTAGATGCTTTTTGACCAATGGCTACATAGATACAGAATACCGGCTCGCCTTTGTCGTAAAATTCTTTTTGATTGATAATAGTATCGATACAAACCGCTGTTTTACCTGTTTGACGGTCACCAATTACTAGCTCACGTTGACCGCGACCTACAGGGATCATCGCATCGATTGCTTTGATACCTGATTGTAATGGTTCAGTTACGGGTTGACGGAAGATTACCCCTGGCGCTTTACGCTCTAAAGGCATCTCGTATAAATCTCCAGCAATTGGACCGTTTCCGTCGATAGGCTCACCTAAGGTGTTCACTACGCGACCTAAAATGCCATCGCCTACTTTAACAGAAGCGATAAGGTTTGTTCTTTTTACGGTATCACCCTCCTTAACCGAGCTAGAGTCCCCTAATAATACAGCACCTACGTTATCCTCTTCTAAGTTCAAGGCTAAAGCTTTTAGACCGTTCTCAAAAACGATCAACTCACCTGCTTGTACGTTAGATAGGCCGTAAATACGTGCCACACCATCACCCACTTGGAGTACGGTACCTACTTCTTCTAATTCTGCTTGAGTCTTAGCTTGGGATAATTGTTCCCTTAAAATTGCTGAAACTTCGTCTGGTCTTACTGATGCCATATAAACTGGAGGGTTTATTGATTTTTATAAATTTATTTTGAATCAAATTTCGGGTGCAAAATTAGCGACGAAATTTGAATAATCCCATGATTAATTAAAAAAAATGCCAATAATCATAAGACTTTTTTAAGAATCAAAATTTGGCCTGAATTTAGCCCATGTTAAATGCGGTTAAAATTCTTGAAAAAGAGGCAATTTTCAGTATCTTCGAATCTTTGATTTAGAAATAATAATTCATCCTATGAAATTTAAATTTATTGCCATCTTAACTTGTTTTGTTTCCCTATCAGCATTTGCACAAACAAAGCCTAAAGCCAAAAAGACTACAGTACCTAAATTAACTATCTCAGTTACTAAGGTTCCGATTAATGAATTCGCGAATCAAGTTGACTCTGTTTCTTATGCGGTCGGGGTGTTAGTGGCTCAAAATTTCAAGTCCCAAAAAGTGATTTTAAATCCAGCCATGGTGGCAAAAGGATTTGCTGCAGCTACTCAGGGGGCCACTTTGAAAATGACAGAACAAGAATGTCAAAATGCGGTTCAGAGCTACATGATGAAGAACCAAGAGGCACAGGCTTTAGAACAATCGAAGGAGTTTTTGCCCAACAAAGAGGCTGGAGAGAAGTTTTTGGCAGAAAATAAAAAGAAAGATTCCGTCTTCGTAACCGCATCGGGGTTACAATACAAAATTATTAAATTAGGAACAGGCCCTAAGCCGGTAATAACGGATAAAGTGAAAACACATTACCACGGGACATTGATCAATGGTGAAATTTTCGATTCATCTGTAAATCGTGGTGAGCCTATCAGCTTCCCTGTGAATGGCGTCATTCAAGGATGGGTTGAGGCTTTGCAATTAATGCCTGTAGGGTCTAAATTCAAGTTGTTTGTTCCTCAAAATCTAGCGTATGGTGTACGTGGAGGTGGACAAGCCATAAAACCCTATTCAGCTTTAATTTTTGAAGTAGAGTTATTAGAAATTGAAAAATAGAACGATGAAGAAGATACTTCCAATTTTTATTCCATTATCCTTATTAGTTGTTTGGTTTATGCATGGCTCAGACCTGCAAAGTCAAGTAAGTTACCAAGAAGGGGATTTGCAACCGTCTGCTATGCAACGCAAAGTGGAAAGCAAAGTGTTTGAGATTTTGAGTAATTACCATTACCGGAAGGTTCCGGTGAATGATTCCTTGTCTTCCAAGATTTTTGATTCCTATATCAAGCAATTGGATCCGAACAAAGTATTTTTCTTAGCAGAGGATATTAAGGAAATAGAAAAGTATCGTTTTTCAATCGATGAGTCACTTAATTTAGGGGATTTAACACCTGCTTTTCAAATTTATAATATCTACCAAAAAAGGATGAAAGCGCGCTACGCTTTTATTCACGCGCAATTAGATAAGCCTACAGATTTTTATGTAGAGGAAACTTACCAGCCAAATCGCGAGAAAGCGACTTGGGCAAAGTCAGTGGCAGAATTGGATGATTTTTGGCGCAAAGATTTGAAACGTCAATTGTTAGACTGGAAAATCGGGGGTAAGGCAGATACAACCTCCGTTCGTGAGTTGAAAGAGCGTTACAAGCGTACGGAGAAGTACATGGCGAAGACGAAGTCTGAGGATGTATTCCAAATTTTCATGAATGCTTACACGGAAAGTATTGACCCTCATACCACTTATATGATTCCGAAGGCTGCGGAGGAATTCAATAAGGATATGTCTCAAAGTTTTGAAGGAATAGGGGCGACACTTCGTTTAGATGGAGATTATGTGGGTATTGTTGATCTTGTACCTGGTGGCCCAGCTTACAAAAGCAAGCAAGTTAATCCGAAGGATCGCATCGTGGGTGTGGCTCAAGGAGACGATGGGAAATTTGTAGATATCATCGGTTGGTTTACAGATGACGCGGTGAAGTTAATTCGTGGCCCTAAAGGCACAGTTGTTCGTTTAAAGATTTTGCCCGCTTCAGGTGTAACAGGTTCTCCGACTACGGAGGTACGCATCGTACGCGAAAAAATCAAATTAGAGGAGCAAACGGCGAAGAAAGAGATTTTGTTCCAAAAACAAGGGGAGAAAACCTTGAAAATAGGTTTAATCACCATTCCAATGTTCTACCGTGATTTCGAAGGTGCACGCAACAATGAGGAAGGCTTTAAATCCACTTCAGCGGATGTACGCAAATTCCTTTTGGAGTTTAAGAAAGAAGGAATCGATGCCTTATTAATTGATTTACGTAATAATGGAGGTGGTTCTTTGATTGAGGCTGTAGATTTAACAGGTTTGTTCATCGGTTCAGGTCCAGTCGTGCAACGTAAAGAATCAACTGGTCAAATCACACAAGAAAATGATGAAAATCCGGAGTTAGTTTATGATGGTCCTATGGCTGTTTTAATTAACCGATTCTCTGCCTCAGCTTCAGAGATTTTTGCTGGTGCCATTCAAGATTACCAAAGAGGTATTATTGTAGGTGAACAATCGTATGGTAAAGGTACGGTTCAGAGCGTTTTAGATCTAAGTCGTTTTGTGCGTTCAGAGAAGGAAAATCCAGGAGTATTGAAAATTACGTTGGAGAAATTCTACCGAATCACGGGTAGTTCTACACAACATAAAGGCGTTAGCCCAGATTTTGCGTTACCCTCTGCTTTCTCAGCGGAAGAGTTTGGTGAAAGTTCACAGCCAAGCGCACTACCCTGGGATATGATTCGTTCTACGACGTTTACTAAGACCGGTAAAGTAAATCCTGCAACGATCAAACAACTACAAGTGGCCTTCCAAAATAGATTGAAAACAAAACCAGAATTATTGAAATTGAAAGGTGATTTAGAACGTTGGAAGAAATTAAAGGAAACGAACTCCATTGCTCTACATTACGATAAGCGTAAGAAAGAATTGGATGACCAGAAGAAAAAGCCAGATGAGACAGCAGAGGTGATGGAAGCGATGGCTGGGGCAGAGGCAACGGATGCTGAAGGTAAGAAAGTAGATTCTAAAGAAAAAGATAAGCATGCGAAGGATGCTTATTTGAAAGAGACACAGCTAATTATCGCAGATTGGTTGAAAGGGCCTACGACAACGGTGAAATCTGTAGCCAAAAAATAATGAAAGCGCTAACAGAGGTGTTGAAAGAATCGTCTGAGTTAGTTCGAGAGACTGGCCAATGGATTCTACAGCAGTCATCTCAGTTCACAAGTTCAGATATCATCTATAAAGGAACAAATGATTTAGTGTCCTTTGTAGATCAACAGGCGGAAGCTAAATTGAAGCAAGGTTTATCGGCTCTTTTTCCTGAGGCGGGATTTATTGCCGAGGAAACGTCCTCGAATTATGAGGAGGTGGGAGATGGTTATTATTGGGTGATTGACCCTTTAGATGGCACCACTAATTTCTTGCACAAGCTACCCGTTTTTGCGGTTTCAGTGGGATTGATTCTGAACAAACAGCCCATTTTAGGTCTGATTTATGAACCTAATCGCGATGAATTATTTACTGCGGTGAAAGGTCATGGGGCTCATTTGAATGGAAAGCCTATTCGGGTTTCACCGGAAAATTCGCTTTCTAAATCTTTATTAGCCACCGGTTTTCCTTATTATGATTTTTCCTACCAAGACAGGTATCTAGATTTATTAAAGGAACTAATGCGTTCTTCGCACGGTTTGAGACGCATGGGAGCTGCCGCGATCGATTTAGCTTACACAGCTTGTGGTAGATTTGAGGGTTTTTTTGAGGCTAATTTGAAGCCTTGGGATGTAGCTGCTGGTAAAATAATTATTGAAGAAGCGGGAGGGATGGTCACTAATTTTTCCGGAGGCCAAGAGGTGATTTTTACGGGGGAAATTATTGGAGCGGGCCCAATATTCTCAGAATTTTTAAGAACTTTGCAGTCCAAGTGGTTTGATTAATATGGAAAACGGGATCATCTTTCTGGTATTTGCAGCGGCACTCGTTTATTTAGTTCGCCTGGTTTACAGTCAGTTTTGGGGAAAGAATGCAGGGAACTGTGCCAAAGGCTGCGGAACTTGCGCAGCTTCTACCACTATCGATAAAATGAACAGTGAAAGAAGCTAATTCCGGTAAAACATTTGACTTTCAGATTATTAAACGGTTGTATGGCTTTATTCAGCCTTATCGTTTTCGCTTTTGGTTTCTCGTTTTTTTAATTCTCTGCATGGCGGGTATTTCTCCCGTCGTTCCTCTTTTAATTCGCTATACGTTAGATAATTATTTAGGACTCACTTTTCAGTCTGATTTGCTGCGGATGCTGGGCTGGATGTTAGGGGCCTTGTTTTTGCAAACAGGTTTGCAATTTTCAACTTCCTATTTAGCCGGTTATTTAGGCCAAACAGTAATACGCGATATTCGCGTTCAATTGTATGAAAAGATTGTTAATCTTCGATTAGCCTTTTTTGACGCGACCCCAATCGGGCGTTTAGTCACCAGGACAGTTTCGGACATTGAAACATTAAATGATGTTTTTTCAGAAGGTCTAGCCTCCATCGCGGGTGATTTGCTTCAGTTGATTTTGATTTTAGGGGTGATGTTTTATGCGGATTGGCGATTGACATTGATCATTATCGCCACGGTTCCGTTTATGGTCTTTTCGACCTATGTATTTAAAGAATATATCAAGAAGTCATTCAATGAAGTTCGCACGGCTGTCGCTAATTTGAATTCTTTTGTGCAAGAACATATTTCTGGGATGTTGATTGTCCAAATGTTCCATGCCGAAAAGCAAGAATTAGCTAAATTCAATCGCATCAATGAAGAGCATCGGGACGCTAATATCCGAGGTATTTTCGCGTATTCGGTCTTTTTTCCAGTGGCTGACGTTATTGCAGCGATAGGGACGGGGCTTGTGGTTTGGGCGGCGTCCACCTACATAGTGAAGGAGGAGATGGGAGTGGGGACTTTGACCGCATTCATCATGTTCATTAACTTATTTTATCGCCCTATTCGGATGCTAGCGGATCGTTTTAATACTCTTCAAATGGGTATTGTATCGACTGAACGAATTTTGACGCTGTTGGATTCGACAGATTATATCCAAAACAATGGGACCGTTCAAGCGAATCACATTGCGGGAAAAATTGAATTTTCGGATGTCACTTTTGCCTACCAGGAACCAGAATGGGTGGTTAAAAACGTGAGTTTTACTGTGGAAGCAGGAAAAACTTGCGCTATTGTGGGTGCCACCGGAGCGGGTAAATCATCTATAATTGGACTTTTAGGTCGTTTATATGATTGCCAAAGTGGTGAAATCAATATTGACGGTGTTCCCTTAACTTCATATGAGATAGGCTCATTGCGCCAAAATATCGCCGTCGTCTTACAAGACGTTTTTCTATTTAGTCCTTCGATTGCCTACAATATCCACCTAGGGGACGAATCGATTACCCATCAGAAAATGGTCGAGGCAGCGAAAGCAGTGGGTGTGCATGATTTTATTCTATCCTTACCTGGCGGTTATGAATATGAAGTGAAAGAGCGGGGGGCAACTTTGAGTGTAGGGCAAAGACAGTTGATCTCATTTGTACGGGCTTTGGTCCATAATCCAAAGATTATCGTATTAGATGAAGCGACTTCATCTGTGGACTCAGAGACGGAAGTGTTAATACAGCAAGCTATTTCTACCCTGATGAAGGGGCGAACGGCGGTAGTGATTGCGCACCGACTGTCTACGATTCGGAACTCAGATCAAATTTTAGTGATGGATAAAGGAGAAATTAAAGAGCGGGGTACGCAGGATGAATTATTGGCTTTAGATGGTTTATATGCGCAACTCTATCATCTACAATTCAGAAAATAAACGTATCTTTGCGGGCTTATGAATTTGAAAAATAAAATATTTGTTGGTTTAATTGCTTTAATCGGTCTAAGTGCTTGCGGAAAGTTCGAGAAGTTCAGAAAGAGCGCAAGCGTTCCTACGAAGTATAAAGCTTCTTTAGACTATTATAATAAGAAGGAGTTTGATAAAGCAGGCATTCTTTTTGATGAGATTTTACCGCTATTAACTGGGGATTCTACTCAGGAAATGGCGACTTTTTACCAAGCGAAATGTGACTTCGAATTAGGTAATTATGCCGTTGCAAATACTCATTTCAAACGTTTTTCTGAGGTTTTTTCTCGTTCTGAATTTGCAGAAGAGGCCATTTACATGGCTGCCTATTCATTATATAAAGATTCGCCCACATTCAATCTAGATCAAACGGGTACCTTGACAGCTATTAACGAATTACAAAGTTATATCAATAACTACCCTGAATCTAAGTACCGGGAGGATTGTAGTACGATGATTAAGGATTTGCGTAAGAAATTGGAAAAGAAAGCCTACGAGAAGGCTAAATTGTACTATAAAACCTCTCCATTTAATATCGCCTCATTAAAGTCTTCTGTAATTGAGATCACTAACTTTCAACGCGAGTTCCCCGATTCAGATTATAATGAAGAGATGGCTTATTTAAAGGTAGTTTCTCAATTTGATTTGGCAAAAAGTACGGTCGAGTATAAACAAAAAGAGCGTTACGAGGAAGTGCTGAAATTCTATTTAGAATTCATAGATAAATATCCCCAAAGTGCGTTCTTAAAAACAGCTGAAAAGTGGTACACAGAAAGCCAAAGTGAAGTAACGCGCATCGCTAAGTTAGAAGCGGACTACAAGGCTTTGCAAGAAAAGGAGAAGTCAAATACCTCTAAAATTGCTACGAGCCCACAATAGTATTTCTTAAAAATTAACGTTAAATTTGCAATCTTAAATTATATAGAGATGTCTAAGACTCCAACAAATCCATCCATCATTACACGTGATGTAGACAAGATCGCTGCTAAAACTGGTAACGTATACGAATCCATTACAATCGTAGGACAACGTGCGCGTCAGATTTCAAGCAAGATGAAAGAAGAGTTATCAGGTAAATTATCTGAGTTTGCTTCATCAGTAGATAATTTAGAGGAAATTTTTGAGAACCGCGAGCAAATCGAAATCTCAAAATACTACGAGCGTATGCCTAAGCCATCGGCTTTAGCTATCGATGATTTTTTAGCAGATAAAGTAGATTTCAGAAACCGCGAAGAAGGTACAACTGAGAGCTAATCAAAATTGATTTTAACGATCGATCATGAAATCAATACGATTTCTGTTGATATTCCTTTTAAGTTCTTGGGCTGTTCAAGCTCAAGAACTTTTAACTTCTATCAGTATCAGTACCGAGCAATTACAGCTCGATCAGCAGCGTGGCGGTTCACAAGTCTACGCTGAATTACAAAGGACGATGCAGGAATTTTTGAATGGCCGGAGATGGTCTTCAGATAATTTTGCACCAGAAGAAAAAATCAAACTCAATATCAATTTACTTTTAACAAAGTCCTCCGCTCAAGGGGATATTGAAGCGACTGCGCGTGTGCAGGTTCTAAGGCCCGTTTTTGGCACTTCGTATGAAACGGTTTTATTAAATTTAGTAGATAAGAACTTCAACTTTAAATACCAATTAGGAACGCCAATTACCTACAACGACAATGTTTTCTCAGATAACTTGAGTTCGCTAATGGCCTTTTATGCCTACTTAGGATTAACTTATTCCTATGATTCTTTTGGTCCTCGAGGTGGGGAACCATTCGTTCAGCTGTTGAATAATTTGACAAATTTAGCTCAAAACTCAGGCTCGGGTTGGGGAGTCATGTCAGATGTCCGAAGCCGTATAGGTGTTTCCGAGAATTTAATTAATCAAAACCTACAACCGATGCGTGATGTATATTACAATTACCATCGGTTATTTTTGGATAAAATGACTGAAAATCCTGACGCAACACGAAAAGGTATTTTAGAGATATTGAAGACGATTCGTCAAGTCAATACGTTGCGCCCTGGTGCTGCAAGTATTCGGGTCTTTTTTGATGCAAAATCCGAAGAAATCATTTCGATTCTCGATGAAGCCCTTCCGGCAGAACGCCAACAAGCATTTACGTATTTGAGTACATTGGATCCGATTAGGACGGAGGCATATCGCAGATTATTAAAATAGCCGGAGGCTATTTTAGTAATCTACTCTCAAAGCTCAAAGTTCAATGCTCAAAGTTCAAATAGATTTTTCTTATACTTATCCCCGGAGGGGATTCCAACTTTGATTTTTGTTCTTTGAACTTTGATCTTTGCTTTGAGTTAAAAAGCTCCGCTTTTTAACTCAAACACCGCCACCAACTCCGTCTTATCAGTCACCTTGTTTCTATTATCGATTCGTTGGCCAAGTATCCAAGCCACGGAACCTTTGCTTAACAGAATTTGGGTATTCTTTTTGATGGCTAAGGGTACTTTCTTGTCTGTAAGAAAGTCAGAGATTAACTTTTTTTGGTTCATACCTAAAGGGCAAAACCAATCCCCCTCTTGTACTTTACGGATCTCTAACGGGAAATCTAAGGTATCCGCATCAAGGCAGGCAACGTTTGGATCTGTGATGGCTTTCCAATCAGCGGTGCGTTCTTCGATGAAGATGTGCAGCTCTTGATTGCCGATGGTGATGATCTCGTCTTCCTCTGAAATGACAATCGGCTTATAATCGGCTTGGCTTTTTAAGCTGATTATCCATTGGCCACGATCGATGTTTAATGAGTGGCTGGGGGATTCAAAGGTGGCACCTACTTTATCTGCTTGTAAGATGGCTTCAATCGATGTTGAGTTAAAGTTGAATTTTAGTAAAAGTTCAGTCAGCAAAACGGTGAATTTAGCTGAAATAGTGGGACGCTTTACTGTTGTATTTCCAGCGGCATCGACTTTACAAAATTCAGAGATAAAGTCGTGTAACTCTGCCTGCATCCAAGCTTCGATTCCTTTTATTTTTTGACTGGTAGAAGCTAAGGTTTGCTCGAAATTCGCGTTTAGTTCTTGGAACTTGGGCATAATTTCGTGGCGGATAAAATTGCGTTGGTATTTCGTAGATTCATTGGATGAGTCCTCGCGCCAGGCTAATTTGTTTGCTACGACAAAGTCGAAAATAGCGTCTTGGCTAGCAAAAGATAGCGGACGAATTAAGTGGCCAGATTTAATCGGGATGCCATGGAATCCGGCAATTCCCGTTCCACGAACGAGATTGATCAGCATTGTTTCTGCGCTATCTAATTGATGGTGTCCTGTTGCGATATAATCGTAGCCCTCTTGAAGTCTGATTTCTTCAAACCATTGGTAGCGCAAAATGCGGGCGGCCATTTGGGTCGAGATTTTTTCTTGAGCGGCAAAGGCATTCGTATCAAAGCAAATGGTGTGGTATGGGACTTTAAGGGTTTTTGCGAATTTCTTGACAAAAACTTCATCTGCTAATGATTCCTCACCCCGAAGACTAAAATTGACATGGGCAATTCCAAATTTGAATTTGGCCAAAGAAAACAGTTTACTCAATACAACGGAATCAATTCCGCCACTCACCGCAATCAAAATTTTCTGATCGGGTTGGAATAAATTCTCTTTTTGGACAAAATGGATAAAATCTTCCAGCATAAAATTGGTAAATTGCATTTTCAATGGAGCTACGAAATTAGCGATTCAATTTCAAGATGCGTTACAAAGGTTGGATTTTCCTGTTTTTTCTTCTTAGTCTGTCTTTCTTAGGGCAGGGGCAGGGGCAGCTTTTGCAAGTCATTCGAGCAGATAGTTTAAATGGAATGCAACAAGAATTAATTGTGCGCAAGACCTTGATTGGACGTGTTTTACTTCAACAAGGAACGACTACACTTTCCTGTGATCAAGCCATTTTAAATTCCACGACGAATAACGTGGAAGCCTACGGCCATGTTCGCATTATTCAATCGGACACGGTAACCATTACGGGGGATACGGCCTTGTATAATGGTAACATGCGCCAGGCATTTATAAGTGGACGAGTGAAATTAGACGATCACACTATTATTTTAAATACGCCCAAACTAGATTACGATTTAAACTCAAAAATGGCTATCTACCATTCAGGAGCTAAGATTATTGATAAAAAATCAACACTAACTAGTCGGGAGGGTTTTTATAATACAACAACCAAGAACTTTTTGTTCAAAGATAAAGTACGGGTCATAGATAAGGATGGAGGCTCAGTGAAAGCAGATTCCTTACGCTATAATACGGTTTCAAAAGAGGCATTTTTTATTGCTCCCACGGAAATTGTTACAAAAAAAGATACGGTTATTACAAGCCGTGGCTTTTATAATACGGTTTCCAAAGTCTCTAATTTCACAGGGCGTTCTACCGCGAAAACAGATGAATACATCTTAACAGCGGACACTTTGTTCTATGATTCTCCTACTCAGATCGGTGTGGCAAAAGGCAGGGTGGAGTTTTTAAGTCAAAAAGAAAAGGTCATCTTAAAAGGTGATAACGGGCGTTATGCAGGTAAAACGGGCATTACCCGAGTCTATGGTCATGCTTGGATGCAGAATATCATGGAAAAAGATACGCTCTATTTGACGGCTGATACCCTTGTTTCTATTAACATTAAAAAGGATTCGATACGTAAGCTGTTTGCCTATAAAAATGTATTGATATATAAATCAGATTTGTCTGGTCGGTGTGATTCATTAGGATATAATGTACAGGATTCGATTATTCATTTTTACCAAAAACCGATTCTTTGGACTCAAGATTCACAATCTCAGGCAGATTCTATTTCCTTGTTTATGGGGAATCAAAAGCTGAAGGAAATGCGTTTACGCGGTAAGTCATTTGTGATTTCGACTGATTCAGCTAACCATTTTAATCAAATTAAGGGAAGAAAAATTTGGGTGCATTTCAAAGATGATTCTAAATTGAACCGAGTCAATGTAGAGGGGAATGGTGAGAGTATCTATTATGTCATCGATGATAAAAAGGTAACCACGGGACTCAATCGAGTAGAGTGTAGTCGTATGAATTTGTTTTTCGAGGATAATAAGGTCAAGAAAATTGCATTTATCACGAAGCCAGAGGCGAAGTTTGTGCCTCCCAAAGAGTGGAAAGGGGACTTACAAGAATTAGATGGTTTCCGTTGGCGCATTTCTGAAAAGCCCTCCCTCCAAACAATCCTGAAGCGGGTCGAATACCAGCCCCTTGTTAAAAAACCTTAAAAAGAGAATACAGATATGAAATTGTACTAAATTCGTCTCAACGATTTGAGAATGAAAATAGTATTACGACATATCACTTTAATTTTAGTCCTAGCAACTTTGTTTGGATTTAAAAATGACCTTTATTTATTTCAAGGGGATCGCATCTTCGTTTCTCATTTATACCCTAATCCAGCTGCTGATTTTGCCTTGGTAGATTACCAGTTTTCTAGCAATAACCAAGAGGTAAAAATTGCAATCTATAATGTATTAGGTATGGTCGTAAAAGAGGTGGAATTAGATAAAGATGATCGCAGTGCAAAAATCTCTTTACGCGAATTGAATAGTGGACTTTATATGTACCAACTACTTGTAGATGGAAAGCCGGTTGCCACGAAGAAGTTGATGGTTCGCAAACAATAAAGTCATACTAAATAGATAAAAAAAGAGCTGCTCGTTTAATCAAGCAGCTCTTTTTTAGTAATTACAAACCTCTAAAATCCTCCCACTGTTCTCTTGATGAAGGCTGTTAAATCAGCCCCAGTTAATAGATTTTGAGATAGTAAAGCCAGATCTGAGATTTGTTTTGCTAGCGCTTTTTGTTCGCTCTCGTCCTTCAAATCTGCTAGTTTACTGATTAATGGGTGGTTTGCGTTGATGGTGATGTTGTAGGTATTAGGCATGGCACCAAACATCCCCATTCCGCCACCGCCTGTTTTAGACATGTCACTCATTCTGCGCATGAACTCGTTTTGAGTAACAATAGCAGGTAATTCATCTGGAGACATCGCTTCCACGGCTACCACTTTTTGCTTGTCATTCAAGGTTTCTTCGAAGACTTTCTTTACGCTCTCTTTTTGAGCATCAGATAAGATTGCTTCCAAAGTAATCCCTGTATCAATTAATTTATCGACAGCATCTGCATCTACACGCTTCCATTGCGTCTTTTCTAATTTAGACTCCATCGTGTTGATGAAATGGCTGTCGATGAGGGTATCCAATTTAATTACTGAATAACCTTTGTTTTGGGCGGATTGAATAAAGGCATCTTGTTGCTCGACGTCGGTGGTATACAAGTAAACCTTGTTTCCATCCTTGTCTGTTTGGGCAGCTTGCACCTCTTCACTGTATTCGTCTAACGTAAAATATTTATTGTTCGTATCTTGGACCAAGCAAAAATCTTTTGCTTTTTCTAAAAATTTCTCATCCGAGATCATTCCGTACTTAATGAATAAGCCAATGTTTGCGAATTTCTCTTCGAAAGCGGGACGATCCGTTTTGAATAATTCAGCTAATTTATCAGCTACTTTCTTCGTGATATACGAGTTAATTTTCTTTACATTCGAATCGGCCTGCAAGAACGAGCGAGATACGTTTAATGGAATATCTGGGGAGTCGATAACCCCGTGCAATAACATTAAGAATTCAGGAACGATGTCTTTTACCTCATCGGTAATGAATACTTGACGGCTGTAAAGGGAGATTTTTTCGCGTTGCAATTGCATCTCGTTCTTTACTTTTGGGAAATAAAGAATACCTGTCAAATTGAACGGATAATCTACATTTAAGTGAATCCAGAATAAGGGCTTCTCTTGGAATGGATATAATTCCTCGTAAAATTTCAAGTAATCCTCGTCTGTTAAATCGGATGGGGATTTAGTCCAAATTGGATTTGGGTTGTTGATTACTTTATCGCCAAACTCAATCTCGATCGGCAAGAATTTACCATATTTTTCCAAGATGGACTTCAATTTGAACTCCTCTAAAAACTCCTCGGAATCTTCTGCGATGTGCAAGATGATATCAGTACCACGCGTCTTCTTTTTTGCGGGTCCAATCGTGTACTCTGTAGAACCGTCACATTTCCAAGTAGCAGCCTCTGCACCCTCTTGGTAGGATTTTGAGATGATTTCTACTTCTTTCGCTACCATAAAAGCTGAGTAGAAACCTAGTCCAAAATGTCCGATAATTCCTTTGTCATCCCCTTGATCCTTATATTTCTCCACGAATTCGGTGGCACCAGAGAAGGCGATTTGGTTAATATACTTCTTGATTTCTTCCGCGGTCATACCGATACCGTTGTCAGAAATCGTGATGGTTTTTTTGTCTTTGTTAAAACTCACTTTCACCTTTAGTTCCCCTAATTCACCGTTAAATTCACCAATAGAACTTAAGCGCTTGATTTTTTGGGACGCATCTACGGCGTTTGAAACGAGCTCACGAAGGAAAATCTCGTGATCCGAATAGAGAAATTTCTTGATAATCGGGAAAATGTTCTCGGTGTGAATGGAGATGTTACCTGTTTCTTTCATATTTTTAAAAATTAATAATTCTAAATTTGAACATCCTTTTACAATTTTAATTCCAAGCTGGTAAGAGGTGTCACATTGTCAGATTACTATGTCAAAATCTAAATTACGTCAAGAGGATAATTGCCTTAATTGTGGTCAAAAAGTTCATACACGTTTTTGTTCACATTGCGGTCAGGAAAATAAAGAACCTTATGAGACCTTTTGGGGATTGTTAATTCATTTTTTGGAAGATATCTTCCATTATGATGGCAAGTTGTTTTCAACGATTCGCATACTTTTCACAAAGCCTGGTTACTTATCTGCTGAATATTTAAACGGAAAGCGAACGACCTATTTACATCCCATTCGATTTTATTTGTTTACGTCGGCTTTCTTTTTCATCTCCCTTTTTTATGTATTTCATCCTTTGGAATCCTACTTTGAAAAATTAGGGGCAAACTCAAAAAAGGAAATTTCGGTACCTGCTATATCCTTTAAAAATGATTTGTTAAAAGACCAAAAGGGTAATCCAAGAACTTTTGAAGACTACCTGAAATTACAGTCTCAATTGCCAGCAGCTGAACGTGACTCCGATTGGGAACAAAAATTAGTAAAACAAGCCTTTAGTGTTGGACGAGAATATGGAAATTCGGAAGATTTATTGAAAGTATTAGCTGATGTTATGTTGCATAAGATGTCAACACTCTTGTTTTTTACTTTACCGCTTTTAGCTTTCATTCTTCAATTGATATTTATTCGCCGAAAAGACTATTATTATATGCACCATGGAATTTTCGTGTTACACATGGTCACAAGTTTATTCCTGGTTCTTTTTTTGACAGATATCTTAGGCCTATTTCAAATAGGGCTTAATTTGAACTGGATGAGTTCCATTTCTTCTTGGTTAGGTTTTGGCTGGTTTGTCTATTATTTTATCTCCTTTAAAAACTTTTATCAGATAGGTTGGAAAAAGGCAGTTGCTTACTTTTTTTCAGCAGTTTTTTTACAAAATATAGTCATGCTAATCGTTTTCTTGGGTTTACTTATTTTCTCTTTTTTTAGTCTATGAAAAAGCTAGTGCTCTTTTTATTGATTTCAATCGTAATAAATGCCCAGCAAGAAACTTTGCGGATGGCCTATCCCTTTTTGCCATTAGCGATTAATCCGGCAGATGCAGGAGTGATGAAGGTATTCTCTGCCAAAGGGGTTTTTCGAAAAAAGCCCCTGTTTCAAAATATTGGAGGAGCATCCTCCTCATAGCAATTGTTAAGTATTGATATGCCTTTGGCGAAGGGTAGTTGGGGTTTAGGTT
>JACCED012013055.1_pt1 | contig 19361 bp, 13 predicted proteins | sample 7455021 | NCBI WGS metagenome assembly JACCED01 (sample SAMN15323456, study PRJNA562643) | freshwater metagenome | isolation source: river surface water | place: USA:Blue River Watershed | collected 2017-08-19 | reverse complement strand
CGCTGATACTGAGGAGGGTACCGTTTTGTTTGCAGGTTTCCAGCCAATTTTGGGAGGCGTCTACCCAATGGGCGCAATCGGACTGCATTACACCGCACATTTGAGACACTACCCAGGCAACATTTTCTCGGGTGGTTTTGAATAGGATTGTATTATCGTTTGTAACTAGGGGTGTAAAGTACAGCTTGTATTCTCCGCCTTGAAGATAGGATTGTATAGGGTGCATTTTTTTGCCGATGGAGGCTTGTTCGTGGATGTGTTCGATGAGCATATCGTAATCGTCCATAACGGCTTGAAATTCGTGTTGGTTTTTAAACAACCCGGATTCTTGATAATATTTGATTTGGTAGAGGGTTGAGAACAGGGTTTCGTAGCTCCAAATTTCTTCGGATGGGAGTTGTAGGTATTGGGAGGCGATGGATTGGAATTTTGGATTAACGGGGCAGAGGGAGGCTTGGAAGGATTGATTTTTCAGTTCTGGTTGATTTAGGAAATCGCGTTGCCACACAAAATTTTTAAAGGCGGCTAAGGCTGGGAACCAGAAATAATAGAATAAGGGTATTTCTTTGGCTCCGTAGGCGATGTAGGAATGGGGTCGTTCTATGCATTTTTGCAGCATAGAATTGATATCGGTGAAGAGGTTGTCTAGGGTAAATTGTTGATTTATTTGTTTGAATTCGCCTTGAAACCAATTGTTTCCGAGGTTGATGAGGGTGTTAAGGTCTATATTAAATTCCTTGGCTAGGATAACGAGTTCCACGGCACGGAGGGATTCGGGATTTCGTATTCTGCGGTAGGCGGCATCTTCGGATATATTTAATAGGTCGGCAACGATGGCCGCGGTTTTCATTCCTTTTCTTTTTGTTTTTTGATGTAGTAGTTGCGTAAAGCTCTCGATCATTCTCATGGTGTATTTTGTTAAAATTTACGTTTAGTACAACGGGGGGTGGGGTGTCACCTAAGGTTGTTGCGATTTTTGCAAAACTTGGATTTGGGGGAGGGGTGTTTTTGCGGAATTTGCCAAGGTTATGGTATTGATTTTCAGGAGTTTTGTTTCAATAAATTTTATTAATTATGAGACGAACACTACTAGTATTATTTGGATTGTTGGGTGGAATTTGCTTGTGCAATGCTCAGCAGTTAGGATCCTCGGGTTTGGAGGATGGGTATTTTGGATGGCGATCTTCGGTGTATCGCGATTTGGAATTGCAGAAAACGGGCAAGGAACGGTTTGTTGAGTTATCGAATACGGGTATGGATCTCAGGCGATTTTCCGATGGATCGCTGGGGTTATGGGATGATAGTATTGATATGAATCAGGCCTACGAATTATGGAAATTGTACGAATATGGCAAAGTGGGTTCTGAGGTTCAGGAAGGGGCTTGGGACAGTTTTCAGGTGTGGACTCAGGGTTATTTACGAAGGGGTATAGTACCATTATTGGTTGTGGATTTTACCTATGCTCAGCTTACGGATTCTTTTTGGTTGCGGGGTGGGTATCGTATTAAAGAGGACAGTTCGGGGTTTGAGAAACGTGGGCCTTGGCATGTGGGTGATTTTGAGGAGAAGTATGCGTTTGGGGTTTTTCCAATGGTTTCGGTTATGCGACCAGAATATCAGAAATTGGTGCTGGATCCGCGGTTTATTCTTACGGACTCGAAGTTGAAAGTGGTTCAAAAATTTGGTGTTGACATGGATGGTTGGGAGCGAGAATTACCGATTGGTGAGCCGGTAAAATTCCATTGGAAACGGGGTTTGAATAATCTGCGATTTTTTATGTCGGATGTTGATGATAGCATTCGTTTGGCATTGTTTAAAAATCCACAAATGTTCAGTAATGGAGGTAAGTTTTTTAAGCAGGTGCGATTTTGGTGGAAGGCTTCTTGGGCAGAACAGACGTTGGGAGTTTTTAAGGGTTTACCGTTGGAATTTGGTGAATTTCCGGTGTTGATTAAGGATTTAACATCGGGGGAGACGATACCATCGGGTGCGAATTTGGTGATTCATTTTGGCAAGGATTCGGCAACGGGTCTAGCTAGAACTTGTGTTAAGCGGCCGATAGTTTTTGTTGAAGGCATTGATTTTGGGTATTCGGACATGCCCGAAGGGTGCCGGGATGGTAAGTGTGGTAATGTTGGGTACGTAGATTTATTGAAGGGTAAGCAATGGAATTCCCAAACTGGGGAATGGGAAACTTGGTTAGCGATTGAGCATACTCCGCTTGTGTTAAAGGCCAATTTGGACTCTGGGTATGATATCGTATATGTAGATTTTTGGAAGGGAAGTGATTGGATCGAGCACAATGCACAGGTTTTGGAAGTGGTTTTACGCCAGTTATCTCAGCGTTTGTGCGGGGATGAGATGCATGTAGTTGGAGCGAGTATGGGCGGGTTGGTAGCGAAATATGCTTTGAACAGGATGGAAGAAGCGGGTGACTTGGGTTGCATAAGGAGTTACACTTCTTTTGATTCGCCGCATCAGGGGGCTAATATTCCCTTGGGCTTGCAGCAGATGAGTAATTATTTAAAAGGGGTTAGCAGGGAGTCGCGGGATGTTGTGAATCGAATGTTAAATGCTCGGGCTTCCAAGGAATTGTTGGTGTATCATTTTGGCAGTAATAATGCATGTGATGAACGAAGAACGCAATTTTTAGCGAGTAAATATGCTACTTCTTTGCCGGTTCAACCGTGGAAAATGGCGATTGCTAATGGAAGTGGTTTGGGGGTTGACGGCATGCAGCGTTTGTTGGATGGATCGGAAATGGTTTCTGGGAGTAAGTTAGCTGAAATAGGAATTTCGGAATTTTCAAGGACCTTGTTGGACTCATTGATTTCGGGTTGCGATGATGCTGTTTTGCGTTTGTTGTTGGTAGGTTCTAAGAAGTTATTAGAGTCTACGAAGTTGCAATTTTATTCGTATGCATTTGATACACGAATTGGCAAGAAAGACAAGCAATTGACGGCGATGGCTGTGTATGGTGGTGGTATTTCTCGTAGGTTATTTGAAGTACAAGAGAAGAAGACCGCGTTAGATCATCAGCCGGGAGGTATGCATGACGGTATTTTGGGATTTAGATTTAATGCTATCGTTATGGGTGGTACCGTATTTGCTGATCGTACCTGCTTTATTCCTACCTGGAGTGCATTGAATTTGGAGGAAACTCCGTTTAATTGGGTAAAGCCCATGTACTTCAATTTGGGGTCTGGATGGTTATCCGGTAACGGTTCAGGGTTTGATGATTATTATGTAGCCAAGGAAAACCAAGACCATGTGTATTTTGATTCGGCCCAAGGCGGTAATGCATTTTGGTTATTGCGTAAATTATTGTGGTTGGACCGGGCTTCGGCGGAAAATACGAGTGGAGATTTGGTGTGGTATGGAAAGGAGCGCGATCGTTTTCTTGGGGGTAGGGTTGTTGGAAGTGGAAGTACTTTATCTATCAATCATCCGCAGGAATTGGGGAAATTGACTACGGGTCAGTTGAAATTATTGAATTCTCTACAGGGCAGACGATTTTATGTTGCTTCTTGTTCGGGTGCTAATTTGGAGGTGCAAAATAAGGGGTTGATACGCTTGGGTAGTGGTTTCAAGGGACGCCAGTTAACGGAGCTTATTATTGGTAGCGGAAGTTCGTTGGTGGTTGGAACGGGCGGCATGTTGAAGTTGGAGGGTGGAAATAGTGTATTGCGCATTCAACGTGGTGGAGTTTTGTACTTAAAGGATGAATCGGTTATTGAGGTTTGGGACGGTTCTTCATTAATCATAGAAGAAGGAGGATCGGTTGTGTTGGGTGATGCTGTAGACTTCCGATTGTTAGGTACGGGATCGTTGTTTCATGTTAAGGGTAAATTAATTATGAACCCTGGTGTCAAATTCCAATTGCATCCATATCGTGGAACGGAGTTGGGTTTAATGAAATTCAGTGCCGTAGGAAAGGGCTATGGGATATTTGAATTTGCTGGGGAAGACAATGTTTTGGAGATTGTTGGCAATGGCAAAGAGAACGGGGTAGTTTTTCAGATGGAAGGTGCAATTGATTTACGAAAAGGAATCAAGGAGTTATCAATCTTGGAATCGGATGTTTTGTTGGGTAAATCAACCACCGTAATGCTTGGAGGATTAATTGAGATACGTGAGAGTTTATTGGGTAGCAGAGGTTGGAGTTTCCGTTCTTCGAATCGATGGAGCATTGATTCAGGCAGCGTGTTGATGCGTGACAACTTGGTGAAAGGATTATCTGGGGGTATTGTTTTGGGGAGAGGGATGGTGATTGATGCATTTGACAATAATCGTTTTATGGATAATGACACGGGATTGGTGTTAAAAACGGAAGCATTTAATTTATTTGGTAATCGATTTGAGGACAATGAGGTGGGTGTTTTTGTGAGGGGTTTTGGAGATGGAAAGAAACTTATTTCTCAGGGTTATTGGTTGAATAATTCGCGGGGATTGGTTTTGGAGGCTTCCAAGGATTTAGGTGGTAGTGCATTGTTTTTGCGAGAGAATTATTTTGTAAGTAATGGATTGGGTTTGTTGAGTTTGGGAGGAAGTTTGGGAATGGGTTGTTGCAATTTCGCTTACAACGATACGGGTATTTCGCAGCAGGGGGGTGTTCTGGCGCTGGGTTGGGGCAGTGGATTGCGTTATGGTGCAGATACGGTGGCTTTGATGAATAATACATTTGACAAGAACAACGCGGCTCATTTGTTGGTGGACAGTGTTTCTGTATTTTGGTGTGGTAATAATAACTTCCGAATGGACAGAAGTTTTTCAGCGGTTAGGCCAATGGTGAGAGGTACTGTTTGTAATGGGGTTGTATCGGGCAGTAGTGGCACTATTTCGATGAACCTAGGTAAGGTACATTTTTGGCCAAAATCATCGGTTGGATTTTCACAGGTATATGCAAAGCATGTGCAGTTGACCCAGTCTGGCCAAGTTGTTAGCGGCGAAGGTCAATTAAAGGATAGTTTAAATACGTCTTGTTATTTTCCGTTGATGGTTTGGAATGGTGGTACGATGAAGGATTCTTACGGATTGGTTTCAGATTCTGTGTTTACATTGGAGAAATCGGGACCCGTTGTGGTTAGAATTTATGATTTACAAGGTAGATTATTGGCTAAAGATGCTGATTTTAAGAAAATTAGCACTTCTGTTTCGCCTGGAATTTACTTGGTTGAGTGGGAGTTTGGGCACGGAAAGGAAATAAAAAAGGTATTGATAGACAAATGATAAGAATAAACCCGCGTACCCTATTAATTTTGTAAGATGAAGATTACGTTTTGGGGTGCTGCTCGACAGGTGACAGGAAGTATGCATGTTTTGGATTTGCCGGGGGGTACGCGGGTTTTGATAGATTGTGGTTTGGATTATGAGAATAGAAAAGAATTTGAAGCAAAGAACGAACGGTTTCCGTTTGATCCAGAGTCAATAGATTTGGTGGTTTTAACGCATGCACATATCGACCATTCGGGCAATTTACCCAATTTAATTCGTCAAGGATTTTCGGGGAAGATTGTTAGTACTGCACCAACATTGTTATTGAGTGAATATTTATTGAATGACAGTTTGAATATACAGCGCATGGAGTTAGCGGCGAAGGAGAAGGCAATTCGAAGAAAGCGGGGTATAAAGGGCAAGAATATTCGATTGCAGCCGTTGTATGCAAAGAAGCATATTCAGGATTTTGTAGATATGGCAGTTCAAGTGGACTACGAGCATCCTTATGTATTTAACGATGAGTTGCAATTGAGTTTGCACCAAGCGGGTCACATATTGGGTGCAGCATCGGTTCGATTTGAAATCACCCATGGTAATGTGGTACATCGTGTAGGATTTACTGGGGATTTGGGCAATGCTAATTCTAAGTTGGTTCCGGATCCGCATCCGATGGAGGGATTGGATTATTTGATTTCGGAGAGTACGTATGGGGGTAGAAAACACATGACGGATTCTCGTAGGGCGGAGGAGATATTATTGGATGAAGTAACGGAGGTATGTGTTCAGCAGGGTGGCAAGTTGGTGATTCCCGCGTTTAGCGTTGGGAGGACTCAGGCCATCATTTTCACGTTGCATCAGTTATACAGACAGGGTAAGCTACCCAATATTAAAATAATAACGGATAGTCCATTGGCAATTCGGAGTACGCATGTTTATCAACAGCATATATCGTATTTGAATGAGGAAGCGCATGAGTTTCAACGACAGCATGGTGGATTATTTAATTTTCCTTTGCTTCATGTGGTTGAAGATGATCGAGAAAGTGAGTTGTTAAGTGTAATTGATGAGCCTTGTGTTATTATTTCTGCTGCAGGCATGGTTGAGGGGGGTAGGATTCAGATGCATGTAAGAAATAATATTGGTAATGATAGAAATCGGATATTGATTGCCGGATTCTGTGCTGAGGGCACCTTGGGTTGGCGATTGTTGCAGGGTCAGGACTTTGTGGAGATTAATCATAAGTCGAGACCGGTTCGTGCGAGTATTCGAAGAACGGATGTTTTCAGTGCGCATCCGGATCACGAGCAGATGGTGAATTATTTTGAGAAATCGCATGCATCGCGCGGATTGAAAGGTTTATTTTTGGTTCATGGTGATTTTGTTCAGATGCAGAAATTAGCAGGAGATATATCTTTTTGTCCGGTACATTTGCCCGGTAAAGGGGAGGTTTTTCAGTTGAATTAAGGTAGAAGTTGGATTGAGTACAAGTACAGCTATATTGAATCCATTGTTGAGACCCTTGGGTTTTTTGTATGGTACAGTGGCTTGTATTCGTAGGAAGTTTTACACGGTATTTGGATTGCGAAAGACGGTAGATATTCCGGCTTGGGTAATTGGTAATTTATCCGTGGGAGGTAGTGGTAAAACGCCGTTGGTTATTGAGCTACTACAACGGTTAAGAAAAAAACGTGGGGATGGTATTTCGGTGGCTACATTATCGCGGGGTTATGGTAGAAAGTCGAAGGGGTTTTTTCAGGTAACGGAGTTTGACTCAGAAAAGTTTGGGGATGAGCCCTGTGAGTTGTATGCTACGTTGGCAGGCCATTCTATATTAGGCGATTCTGTTAGTGAAGCGACAGGTGTGGGTGTTTATGTTGGTGAAAACAGGGTGGAAGCTTTGGCGCGAATTAAATCTGAGGGATTTGATTTGGTCTTATTGGACGATGGTATGCAGCACTTGCCGCTACAGGCCACAGGTTATATTTTAACTACGGATTATGCAAAGTTACCCGATCAAGATTTCTGCATGCCTGCAGGTAGATTGCGCGAATTTGTGAGTTGTACCGAGTTGGTAGATTTTATCGTTGTTACTAAATGTCCAGGAGATTTGGTAGATGCTCATTTTGAAGGGATGCGATCGCGATTAAAAGGACTGATTAAAGAGGATTTAAGGAATGAATCGAATAAGCGGATTTTGTTTATTGGTCAGGGATTATCCTTTTTTACCGTTTCCCATAGTGATGGAAAATTAACAGAGGTTGATATATCTCTAGTGGGTAGTGAAGGGAGCGCGTTTTTTGCGGTTACTGGTGTTGTTGGAGGAGAGGGTGTTATTGCGGGTTGGAAGCATTTTTTACCGATTGTGGAGCAGAGGCTATATCGTGATCATTTTCGTTATGAACGTCGACATATTCAGGAATGGGTTAATGAAATGCGGCAACAGGGCATTTTGAATTTTGTTTGTACTCGGAAGGATTGGATGCGCATTTTGCCTTATTTGGATGATTTTGGTTGTGAAATACAACTAATAGTTGTTGGAACAGCTCCTGTCTTGTTGGAGCCTATGGATGATTTTGAATTTTTATTAAACGAAATATTAAAGAAAAACTAAGTTGAATGGATATGAAAAATAAATTTTTACGCGTATTGGTAGGTATAGTTGGGAGTGTGATTTTGGGTTTAACAAGTTGTTCGGTGGACCCATCGGTGGTGATGGATGAATTTAGAAATCAGCCGGATAAAATTTGGGAATGGAAAGAGGTTCAGTCGTTTGATTTTGAAATCACCGATGGCAATTCTTATTACGATATCAGTGTACAGACGAGGATTACCGCTCAATTTGCTTATAGTAATTTGTGGATGGTGTATAGACTAGGTTTTCAGGATAGTTTGAAGGGTTCACCCCAAGCAAATCTCAGTTCCAAAGTGGCTGGAAGCAAGCAGTTTGATGCAGTTTTGGCCGATGAGACGGGCCGATGGTTGGGCGAGGGAAAAGGCAATTTGCGGGTGTATTCATTTCCGGTTATTCAACGTGCGGTTTTAAAGCCGGGGAAATATCGATTTTTGCTCAAACAAAATGTTCGTGTAGATCAGTTGTTTGGAGTGTCTGATATTGGTTTACGGGTGGTAAAATCCGGTGCTATTTTATAAATAAGAATCTATGGTAGTTCGTGGAAATGCGGCTGCGCTGTTAGGCGTGGACGCTCGATTAGTGACTGTTGAGGCTTCCTTAAGTCCATCTTTTGATGGTGGTGGTACTTATATTATTGGGTTGCCGGATAATACGGTGCGGGAGAGTTTATATCGTTGCGATGCAGCTATACGAAACAGCAATTTTGAACCCATACGTCAGCGATTGGTTATCAATTTATCCCCGGGGGATATTCGTAAGGAGGGAAGTTCTTATGATTTAACGATTGGAATGGTTATGTTGTGTGCCAGTTACCAATTGGGGGATATCGGCGCTTTGGAAGGGTGGATGATTATGGGGGAGTTGGGCTTGGATGGCAGAGTATTATCTATGAAAGGGGCGTTGTCTGTAGCTATTTTAGCGCGTAAACAAGGGATTAAACGTGTAATTGTCCCTTTGGAAAACGCCCGGGAGGCTGCAATGGTTAAGGATATTGAAGTTTACGGTGTAGAGACCTTGCGGGAGGCAGCAGAAATTGTCCGTGGCGAAAGTTCATTGAATCCGATTTTTGTGGAGGCAAGGTCTGAATTTGAAGATAGTTTTCTGGACTTTGGGGTAGATTTTTTGGATGTGAAGGGTCATGAAGCTGCAAAGCGTGCATTTGAAGTTGCTGCTGCTGGGGGGCATAATTTGATTATGATTGGTTCACCGGGCAGTGGTAAAACCTTGTTGGCCAAAAGAATGCCTAGTATTCTTCCACCGTTGAGTTTGCATGAGTCGTTGGAGACCACCAAAATTCATTCGGTTGCGGGTAGATTATTGGGTAAGGGTGGTTTGGTATCACTGAGGCCGTTTCGGAGTCCTCATCACACCATTTCGGACATTGCGATGATTGGTGGTGGACTAAATCCGATGCCGGGTGAAATCTCTTTGGCTCATCATGGTGTATTGTTTTTGGATGAGTTACCCGAATTTAAGAAAAGTGTTTTGGAGACGTTGCGACAGCCCCTTGAAGAGAGAACGATAGTGATAAATCGGGCAAAATATGAGGCAGAATTTCCGGCGAATTTTATGTTTTTGGCAAGTATGAATCCCTGTCCGTGTGGTTATTTAATGCACCCTCAACGGGAATGTACCTGTAGTGCGGTGTCGATTCAAAAGTATAAGTCCAAGGTTAGTGGTCCTTTACTGGATAGAATAGATATACAGATAGAGGTGGAGACTCAAGATTTGGATAGGGAAAGCACGAGGAAAGTAGATAGCAGTGCAGAGATTCGTGCACGGGTAGTTGCTGCGCGGCAATTGCAGAAGGATCGATTTATGGCAGCTGGAATTGCCGGGATTTCAAGCAATGCAGGAATGGGGTCAGCGGAATTAAGTAAGTTTTGCGTCTTATCTTCGGTGGGTTCAATGCTATTGAAAGCAGCGATACAAAAGTTGAATTTGAGTCATCGCGCCCATGATAGAATATTAAAGGTAGGCAGAACCATTGCTGATTTAGCGGGATCGGAATCGATTTTACCGGAGCATATTGCTGAGGCAATTCAATATCGCAGTTTAGATAGGGAATAAAAAACCCCCACTGTTTTGCAGTGAGGGTCATATTGGATAATTTCTTAGATTATTTCACCAAAGTTAACTCGGAGATGATGTTGGATGCGCCGCCTAATTTGTCAACGATAAACAATACGTAGCGGATATCCACGCTAATGGTACGTTGTACGTTGGGTAAGAAAGCGAAATCGGAGCTGATGGCTTCCCAGTTTCCGTCAAATGCAGTACCTATCAGTTCGCCTTTGGCGTTCATTACGGGTGAACCTGAGTTACCGCCAGTGATATCGTTATCGGTTAAGAAGGCAGTATGTAATTCGCCATCTTTATCGGCGTATTGACCGTAATCTTTGTTTTTGATTAATTGGATCAATTTGTCTGGAGCGTCAAATTCAAAGTCGTTGGGTTTGAATTTCTCCAGTACACCGCGAGCTGTAGTGAAATCGCTGTAGAAAACCGCATCTCTGGCATTGTAAGGTTTTACCGTTCCGTAGGTTAAACGCATTGTTCCGTTTGCATCGGGAGCGAAGGCGGATTTCGACATTTCCAGCTGGGCGCTCATGAATAAGCGATTTGCGCGGTTAAGTTTAGTATTTACTTCGGTTAAACGGTCTTTAAGCGTAACATTGATAATGTCAACGTATGCGGTAGATATAACAAATAACAAGTCTTTCTGCAATGCGGAGGCACTCGGCTTTTTCAAGAATTTCTCCAATTTCTCTTTGGAAGTGAACACTGATTTATTAAATAGTTCTTGTGCGATTGCCTGATAGTTATTGTTATGTTTTGCAACTAGATCTTTCAATGCTTGTGGTAATAATGATTGATCTAAGTCCTCGAAAATATGCTTAAGAATTACAGCGATAACTTCCTGTTCGATGGGTGCAAAGTATTCGGCAAACAGTTCGGTACTATTCATTTTGGAGGCCATTTTTGAAGCCGCGGCAGATTTTTTAGCCAATAGTGAATCGTACATTGGTTTTAACGACAGGGCAATTTGCATGGACTGGCTATTGGAGATACCGTCTTGGAAATACACACTGAATAATCCAATTTTATTTAACTCGCGGTAGGCTTCGTCGTACAGAGACGTTACTTCGCCGTATTTAGATTGAAGGTTGTTATCGCGCACCCATTTTTCGAATGCTTTTTCGGCGTTTTTGCGGGTGGTATATAATCCATCTTCGTTGGACAGGTCTTTTGCTTCGCCACCGAATTTATTCCAATAGTTACCGATAGAAGCCAACTGATCGGCGTACATCAAGCGTACTTTTGGGTCTTGTTTCATGTATTTTTCATACACATCCATGATATCGCGGCGAAGTTGAACGCGCATTGGACGTTCTTTGGATGCTAAATATTTGATACCTTCGGAGTAGGTGTATCGGGTAGTTCTACCTGGGTAACCCATGATCATTGCAAAATCGCCGGTTTTAATACCGCCAATATTTACGGGAAGATGGTGCTGGGGTTTGAAGGGCTTATTTGCGGGGGTATAATCGGTTGGTTTGTTGTTTGCATCGGCATAAATACGGAACATGGAGAAGTCGCAGGTATGTCGGGGCCAGCGCCAGTTGTCGGTTTCACCACCAAATTTTCCAACATTTTCTGGGGGAGTACCTACTAAGCGGATATCGCGATACACTTCGTAGTACATAGCGAGGTACTGATTTCCGTTATAAAAGGGGGTAATTTCGATTACGTAGTTGGCGCGTTCTGCACCTAGAGCTGCGATGATTTGGTTTTTGGCCGCAACTAGATTTTTCACAACGGCATCGGTACGTTCTTTTTCGGAGGCATTGATGGCGATGTCTTTAAGCACGGTGGCGGTTACGTCTTCAATTTTTCTTAGTAGACCTATATTGAAATTTGCGGGTCTTTCTTTGTCTTGGGAGGTGGCCCAGAACCCATTGGTTAGGATATTGTCTTCGTTGGTAGAGAGTTTTTGGATGGCGCCATAACCGCAATGGTGGTTGGTTAGGAATAGACCTTGGGAAGAGATGATTTCGCCAGAGCAAAACATTCTACCTTCTTTGGACATCAAACGTACGATAGCGTCTTTTGTTGATGCTTTGTTCACGGAATAGATATCTTCGGCCGATAACTTCAAGCCTTTTGCTTGCATAGGATCTTGGATTTTCTGTAATAATACCAAGGGCCACATGCCTTCATCGGCATGTAATTGGAGAATCGATGCAAGGGCAACGATGGCGGAAAGTATGCGTTTTTTCATGGTAAATAGAATACTATTAAATGAGGTTGCAAGTTACTTTAAAAAATTGAAAGGTAGGAAATGTGCGATTATGGTCTACTCGGGTATAAATTTGATTACTGAAAAGCTTAAGGAATTTTGGCAAAACAGACATTTATATCGATGCGTTCGGAGGGATATTATTGTTCGGAGGCGGATGTTTACATTGATCCATGGCGGAGTGTTGATTTTGCTATAATAACCCATGCGCACAGCGATCACGCTCGCGGTGGGATGCGGAATTATTTATCACACAAGGACAGCGAAGAGGTATTGCGGTTGCGGTTGGGAAAGGGTATTTCGTTGCAAACGGTGGAGTACGGAGAATCGGTTTGGAAAAATGGAGTTGAGATTACGTTGTTTCCCGCAGGTCATGTTCCTGGAAGTGCGCAGGTGCGATTGCGTAAGGGGAAAGATTGTTGGGTAATAACGGGCGATTATAAAACGGTAGGCGATGGGTTGTCTCCGTCCTTTGAAACGGTTGCTTGTGACTCGATGATTACGGAGAGTACCTTTGCCTTGCCGGTATATCAGTGGTTGCCTCAATCGGTAGTTTTTGATGAAATAAATGCATGGTGGCGAGGTTGTTTGGAGGCAGGTGAATATGCGGTATTGAGCACGTATTCATTGGGGAAAGCCCAACGGGTGATGAAATATTTAAATCGTGAATTGGGCATGGTTTATTGTCATTCGGCAGTTTCGGAAACGAATTTAGCTTTAGAACGACAGGGGTTTGAATTTGGTGAATGGATGGCGTTGCCAACGGCAGGGGGCAGAGGAAAAAAGTTGGGTTTATTGAAAGATTTAATTCCTAGCGGATCGTTGGTTGTATGTCCACCCGCTGCATTAGAATCTCAATTAGTTCAGGGCTTGGGTGATTATCAGACAGCGAGTTGCAGTGGATGGATGCAGTTGCGAGGACAGCGACGATGGGGGAATTTGGATCGAGGATTTGTTTTAAGTGATCATGCGGATTGGCAGCAATTGAACGATGCGGTTTCTTGGTCTGGTGCGGAAAATGTATACGTTACCCATGGATACAGTGAAATATTTGCGCGGTACTTGCGGGAGGAAAAGGGGTTGAATGCACAGACGGTTGGTGTATTACGCGGTGGGGATTTTCAGTTGGAATTTGTGGAGAAGGGAGAAGATGGATGAGGGAATTTGTAGCGTTGGTAGAGCGGTTAGACAAGACCAATCGAACCAAAGAAAAGCAACAATATTTGGTTGATTATTTTCGGACGGCACCGGAAGAGGACTTGTTATGGGTGGTGGCCTTGTTTACCCATAGACGACCTCGCGGAGTAATAAAGTTGGCCTTGTTGAAGCAGTGGGCATTGGAAGTTAGTGGGTTACCCGAGTGGTTGTTTCAGGAATCCTATCATTATGTTGGTGATTTGGCTGAGACCTTGGCATTGTTGGCTAAGGTGGAACAATTGGAGGAATCGAATTTGAATATATTGGATAAAGGAAACTTGGGTTTGGGGAGTTTGGATTCAATATTTCAGCGGATGTTGCTGATAAAGAAGGCGGATGTGGAACAGCAAAAGCTTTGGGTTTTATCGGTTTGGAGGCAATTGGAATCGATAGAGCGATTTGTTTTCAATAAATTTCTTACTGGGGGGTTCCGAATTGGGGTATCAGAGCAATTGTTGTATAAGGCGATTGCGGAGGTTGAAGGGCTAACGGTATTGGAAGTTCAGCATCGATTGATGGGAAACTGGAAACCGGATGAAGGAAGGTATCGAGATTTGGTTGTAGGAGGTCGATCTGGCGCAGAAGCGGTACCTTTTCCTTTCGCATTATGCTATTCGTTGGAAGAATTGTTGGTGGATGCTGTAATGGAGGTTGGTATGGAGGAGAAATTGGGGCGGGTAGATGAATGGCAAGTAGAATGGAAATGGGATGGTATCCGAGCGCAGTTAGTAAAACGCGGTGGGAAGGTATGGTTATGGAGTAGGGGGGAGGAATTGATCAATGAAACGTTTCCGGAAGTGAAAAATTGGCAGAATTTACTGGAAGGGGATGTGGTTTTGGATGGAGAATTATTGGTATGGGTGGATGGAAGACCGGCTTCGTTTCAGCAAATTCAACGCAGATTGGGCAGAAAGCGGGTAGGGAAAAAATTACTGGAGGAATGTCCGGTGATATTTATGTCGTACGACCTATTGGAAATAGCTGGTGAAGATTTGCGGGATAAGGCCTTGGTTGATCGGCGGTTATTGTTGGAGGATATGTTGGCAGGGATGGAGGATTGCGGCGTGCGGATTTCCCCTACATTGGGGGTGAGTAGTTGGGAGGATGTTGGGCAATATCGGAGTGATTCGGGAATTGTGGCTGCGGAGGGATTGATGGTGAAACGGAAGGACAGTGTCTATGTAGGTGGACGAAAGCGTGGAGCCTGGTGGAAGTGGAAGATTGCCCCAGAAACGGTAGATTGTGTTTTAATTTATGTTCAACGCGGGCATGGGAAGCGGGCGTTGTTGTATACAGATTTTACGTTTGCGGTTCGTGATGGGGATCGTTTGGTTCCATTTGCCAAGGCATATTCGGGATTAACGAATGCGGAATTGGAGGAAATAAATCGGTGGTTAAAGAGTCATACCCGAGAGAGTTTCGGGCCGGTGCGAAGTGTGGATGCTGAATTGGTTTTTGAAGTTGCTTTTGAGGGAATCTCTAAGAGCAGCAGGCACAAGAGTGGCATAGCGGTGCGATTCCCGCGAATTGTACGTTGGAGGAAAGATAAAACGGTTGCTGAAATTGATACATTGAATAATATACTGAGAAAGTTAGAAAATGGTAGAGACCAACATTAGGTTGTAACGATTTGTAGACATTTCTTTGCAAAAAGGAAATGTATTTATGAAAAGAGTGCTGGTAGTTGGGTGTGGTTTTTCTGGTGCAACTATAGCGAGGGAGCTTGCCGATAATGGTTATATGGTTGAAATTATCGATAAAAGAAATCATATTGGTGGAAATGCGTACGATTATACTGATGAGCATGGGATTCGTATTCATCAATATGGACCTCATATTTTTCATACAAATAATGAAAAGGTTTTTCATTGGTTGAGTAGGTTTACTGAATGGGTACCCTATAAGCATAAAGTAAAGGCGATGTTAAGCGATGGCAGGTTGGTTACCTTGCCGATAAATCGAGAAACTAAGGAGATTGTAGGGGAAGAAAATTTAATTGATACATTTATACGACCATATTCTGAGAAGATGTGGGCTATGCCTTTGGAGAAATTAGATCCAGCGGTTTTAAATCGAGTACCTATGAGGGAGGATGATAATGAGTATTATTTTCCAAATGATGAATTTCAGTACATGCCAGTGGATGGGTTTACGAAAATGTTTGAGCGTATTTTAGATCATCCTAGTATCTCGATTTGTACAAATCGGGTATTTGAAAAGCAAATGGAGGAGAATTTCGACCATATATTTTGCAGTATGCCCATTGATGAGTATTACGAATATAAACATGGAAAGCTTCCTTATCGATCAATAAAATTCCATCGAGTTTCATTGCCCTTACCTCGATTATTTCCAGTTTCAGTGGTTAATTTCACTCATGAAGGTCCATTTACGCGGGTAGTAGAGTGGAAAAACTTTCCTAATCATGGAGAAAATGAGGAGTTCACGACTGTAACTTATGAAGAGCCATGTGATTATTTGGATAATGATTTAGAGCGATTTTATCCAGTTAAAGATATCAGTGGAACGAATCAAGATATTTATTCTCAATATCAATTGATTGAAAATCAAAAAGTAACATTTATAGGGAGACTAGGATTGTATCAATATTTAGATATGCATCAATGCGTAAATATTTCCTTAGTAACCGCAAGAAAATTTATAAATGAGGATAAAAAAAATTAACCTTTTCCGCCCCATTCTTGGGGGTTTTGGGCGAAATTGTTGACGGTTTCTAATTCCGTTGATTGTATAAATCCATTTTCCGCTGCTACTTGGGTAAGTGCGGGTAAATTGGTTAGGGTAAAAACGGGAATTCCAGCACTTGCAAACTTTTCCGTAGCATTTGCAAAACCGTATGTAAACAATGCTACCACTCCAACAACGTTTGCTCCCACTGCTTGAACTGCTTCAACGGCTTGAAAACTACTTTTCCCTGTAGAAATAAGATCTTCAACCAAAACCACGTTATCGTTAGGTAGTAATTCGCCTTCTACTTGATTTTTTAGACCATGTTTTTTGGGTTCGGGTCTTACGTAGCAATAGGGTGCATTAAGAATATGAGCAGCCAGAGCACCGTGAGCGATACCGGCAGTGGCGATACCGGCAATGCGGTTTGCGGTGGGAAACTCCTTGGAAATGGTGGCTGCGAGCTCTTGGGCCACGAAGGTTCGAACTTCAGGAAATGATAGAACCATTCGGTTATCGCAGTAGATTGGAGATAGGATTCCGGAGGTCCAAGTAAATGGTTTAGATGGACTTAGTTTAACAGCCTTTATTTCGAGAAGAAATTTTGCTAACTTTGCGCTTGTATTGGACATGAGTGCGCAAAGTTATAAAATCTACTTTAACGAAAGTGCGTTAGTGATTGCGGATTCTCCGAGTGCGTTACGAGGGCTTAGTAACTTGTACTATATCGGGGACGATGAACTGCACAAAAGTTTTAAGATTTTGATGTCTACGGAGACGTATGGCAGGGTGATGAACTTCGGATTAATTTGTCCGGAACCGGAAGTAGTCTTTAATGAATTTAAGGCTGAATATACGGTAATTCAAGCGGCTGGAGGACTTGTATTCAACAAGGACAACCAAATGCTTACCATCAAAAGAAATGGCATTTGGGACATGCCCAAAGGGAAAATTGAGCGACATGAAGACCGGATGGCTGCTGCGTTACGAGAAGTGATGGAGGAAACCGGAATAAATATGTTGAATATTAGCGAGAAGGTAGGGGAAAGTTATCATGCTTACTTCGAAGAGGATGCCATCATGTTAAAAGAAACCCATTGGTATTTCATGAATTGCACGGGTAAATCCACGTTAAAACCACAAATAGAAGAGGGAATTAGTGAAGTGAAATTTGTTGATTTGGAGTGGTTTAGGTCGGAAGAGTTTAGTTCTTACCAGAGTATTCGCGATATAGTAAAGCGTGCGTTAGATAAGCATGCCGAAGCAAAGGCTCAGTAGACGCCATTCTATATTTTAACAATTTATCTAATTCCTACGGGAAGGTAGCGTTGGTATTCTGCCTGATGGATAATTAAATCGCGTACCAATGTTGAGCTGATGTACGATAATTCGGGGCTAGAAGTAATAAAGATTGTTTCTATATCATTCCACAGCGCTTTATTTAATTGTGCGATATGGCTTTCGTAATCAAAATCGGATCCATTGCGTAAACCGCGAATTAGAAATCGGGCATTGTTTTTTTTGCAAAACTCTACGGTTAATCCCTCGTAGGATTGTATGGTTATTTTAGGATTATTTGCGAAGGTTTTTTGGATCCATTCGATGCGTGTTTCCAAGGGGAATAATGTAGTTTTTTTTGTATTTATTCCTATGGCTACAATTATTTCATCGAATAACGGCGATGATCGATTTATAATGTCCTCATGTCCAACAGTAATTGGATCAAAGGTGCCTGGGAAAACAGCGATTTTATTCATGGCTAATTATTGATGTCGATTTTTTTCTATAATAATATCTAATAACTTAATAAATATCGTTTGGAAAGATGTTCAATATTTATATTTGGACAGCGATATGGATTTAATTGAAAATGCTAGCATAGTTGAGTCGGCCAATAGACATCCCTGGGAGCTTGCAAGATATGATATTATTAAAAAGAATGTAAATAAAATTAGTAGAAATGCCGCGGATTCATGTCGGGTTGTAGATATTGGTTGCGGAGATGCATATGTGATTAATCGATTAAATGCGGATTTAGCTCTTGCTGGGGCAATAGGGGTGGATATAAATTTTAGTGAAGAGCACTTATTACAACTGGGAAATACAGATAACGGAGTAGATTTTTATCGAGATTTTCGTGATATTTCGGTTTCGGACAAGAGTGAATATTTAATATTACTAAACGATGTATTGGAGCATATTGAAGATGATTTGGGGTTTTTTACATCGGTAGTTAATCATTTTCGGTACGCTAAATCGTTGACTTTTTATGTTACTGTTCCTGCGTTTCAATTTGTATTTTCTCAACACGATGTTGATTTACTTCACTACCGTAGGTATACATTAAGGAGTTTAGGGTTATTAGGGAAAAGGAACAATTTAGAAATCAGCGAGCACGGGTATTTCTTTTTTGGGCTTTTGACTGTTAGGACGGGACAATTCCTGTTAGAAAAGTTGAAAAGCAAGGGCGAGAACAATGAATCTTCAATTGGAGTTAACCATTGGAACCGAGGCGGTATTATTACGGTACTGGTTACATTTACACTGTATTTAGATTATTTGATTTTGCGCGGTTTTTCAAGGATTGGTATTCATATTCCTGGTTTATCTGCGTGGTCAATATTTAAACTTCGAAATTGATGAAATTGGCCTGTGTGATTCCCTGTTATAATGAGTCTAAGCGGTTGGATTTAGCCACTTGGATTTCAATAGAGGCAAAATATAGGGATGTTGAGTTGTTTTTTGTGAACGACGGTTCAACGGACAATACAAAGGATATAATTGAAGATTTAGCGAATCGATTTTCCCGTGTTCATTTAATCCAATTGGGAGAGAATCAAGGAAAAGCAGGGGCGGTTAGGCAAGCCATGTTGCAGTTATCCATTTCGGATTTTGATTATGTGGGTTATTTGGATGCGGATTTAGCGACGCCGTTCGAAGAGTTTTATAGAATTGCGGTAGAGGCAATCACTAGTAATTATAATCTATGTATGGGTGCCCGGGTTAAATTGTTGGGCTCTGGTATTAAGCGCAATGAACGCCGACATTTTTTTTCTCGGATAATTATTACCTTTTATAATGCAATTTTCGGACTTGCTATTTACGATACTCAGTGTGGGTGTAAGGTGTTTAAGCGATCCTTAATTGAGCCTCTTTTCGGGCAAGAATTTTGCAGTAATTGGATGTTTGATATGGAATTATTTATTCGATATCAAAACAAATTTGGGAGTTTGGAAGGAGTGAGGGAGATTGCTTTAGAACGATGGGAGGAAATTGGTGAAAGTAAAATGCGGCTAAAGGATTTTATGCTGGTGCCAATTAATTTTT